>Ga0070729_10000597_pt1 | contig 71907 bp, 67 predicted proteins | sample tdDd472_FD_66725 | JGI IMG/M metagenome (GOLD analysis project Ga0070729, IMG submission 66725) | Marine sediment microbial communities from the Atlantic coast under amendment with organic carbon and nitrate - tdDd47.2 | ecosystem: Environmental > Aquatic > Marine > Coastal > Sediment | place... | reverse complement strand
ACGTTGAGAAGCAGGAATTCCCGCTCCCACGGGCTGATCACCCGCATGAAGGTCTCGAACTCGCCGCGCTTCACGCCTGCCAGCGTCGCGGTGAATTCGCGGCCGAGGATGTCGTCGAAGTCGCGCTCTTCGTCGAGCAGCGACACCGCCTCCAGAAGGCCGCGCGGCAGCGAGATCAAGCCCTCGTTTGCCGTCTCCGCCGTCGGGCTGGTCGGCACGATCCCCTTGACCATGCCGAGATAGCCGCAGGCCAGCGACGCGGCCAGCGCCAGGTAAGGGTTGGCGTCCGACGAGGGAAGCCGGTTTTCGACGCGCCGCCCGGCCGCGTTCGAGGTCGGGATGCGGAAGGCGGTGGTGCGGTTGTCATAGCCCCAGGCCGTGTTGACCGGCGCCGCCATTTCCGGCGTCAGCCTGCGGTAGGAGTTCACATAGGGCGCCATCATCACCAGCGCCTTGGGAATGTAATGCTGCATGCCGCCGATGAAGGAGCGGAACAGTTCCGTCTCGGAGCCGTCCGGGGCCGAGAAGATGTTCTGCCCGGTCTTCAGGTCGACGACCGACTGGTGGATATGCATCGCGCTGCCGGCCTCGCCCTGCATCGGCTTGGCCATGAAGGTCGCATACATGTCCTGCTTCAGCGCCGCCTCGCGGATGGCGCGCTTCATCAGGAACACCTGGTCGGCCAGCGCGATAGGATCGCCATGGCGCAAATTGATCTCCAGCTGCGACGGCCCTTCCTCGTGGATCATCGTATCGATCTCGAGGCCCTGCGCCTCGCAGAAATGGTAGATGTCGTCGATCAGGTCGTCGAACTCGTTGATGCCGGCGATCGAATAGGCCTGCCCGCCGGCGATCGGCCGGCCGGAGCGGCCCACCGGCGGCTGCAGCTGGTAGTCCGGATCGGTGTTGCGCGCGACCAGATAGAACTCGATTTCCGGCGCGACGACCGGTTTCCAGCCCTTCTTCGCATAGGCCGCGACCACCTTCTTCAGCACTGCGCGCGGCGTGTAGCCGACTTCCTCTCCATCGGCGCCGACGAGATCGCAGATCACCTGCGCCGTCGGGTCGCTCTCCCACGGCACCGCGGAAAGCGTCGAAAGGTCCGGCATCAGCTTCAAATCGCCGTCATGCGGATCGTAGCGGAAATCGCCGGTCTCCTCGGGATATTCGCCCGAAATCGTCTGCCGGAACAGCGCCGAGGGCAGCGCCAGCGAGGTCTGCGAGGTGAACTTGTTGGACGGCATCATCTTGCCGCGCGGCACGCCGGCAAGGTCGGGCGTGATGCACTCGATATCCTCGATCGAGCGCCATGCAAGCCATTCCTCGGCCTGCTTCCAGTTGCCGACGCCGTATTTCTTTTCCAGGAATGCCGGCGGCTTCGTCCGTTTCGCCTTCACCGCCCGAACTGCCTTTTCGGCGACGCCTTGCGCGCCGCCCTTCTTCATCGATTCCTTGGCCATCAATCACCGGTCTGTTTCGGTTCGGAGATTTATACGACGGGGAGGGGAAGTGAGAAAGGGGGGGTGAGGAACCGGTTGTCGCACCGCGACAAGCCGATGATCCAGTGAATCATCGGCAGGTTTCGAACGGGCGGGAGCTGCCGCAGGCAGCGGGCCCCGCCCCGGCTGGGGTGTTCGGCCACAGGTCAACGATTTGACATTCGGAATGCCATGCCAAGCGATGAATGCCGCTATTTATTTGAATTACGAGATAATTTGGTTTTCAATTTCGACATCAAAGATTCATGCTCTTTAAAACCCTGAGTCCAGCTTTTGTAGTTTTCTGGGTCGGGAAGTAGTCCTTCTTCTTTAGCTTGCGACCAGTCAGCCTTATCGATTTTTGGTGTGCGGCGACCAAGAAAATTAAAGCGAAATTTCCGTAATCTTTTGCCATACGCGGAAATTTCCTTCTCCAAGAACTGAGAGAAGAAAATGCAATCATTCAAATAGGCGTTTATTCCCTCCATTGTTGATTTATATCTCAGGTCGAGGTCACCGTTTTTGGCTGGAGCGCCTAGGTAGAGACAGCTTAGTTCTTCCGGGGTGTGCGGTCTCGTATTTCGTATCTCGGATATTAGTTCATTTCGATAATTAATCAGATAGTTGTAATTTTCTATTGAGGTGCGTAGTTGAATAGTTGCAGCCAAGGCTCGCCCACCCAGTAATAGATTGTCAAATACATATTTCTCTAAAATATCAATTGGCGTTTTGACTGCGTTTAGAGCTTCTAGATCCGCTTTTAATTCAAAAATAAGCCCCCCTAGATTTTCTCCATTCTCTATTTTTGATTGAAGTTCTGCAAATGAATTTTGAAGTGACGAGTAATTATTCCACATCGGGAGCACGTTTTGCTTCTTAATTGTTACGTATGTATTAGAAATCGAGAAGCAAATCGCCAATGCAGCATTTGTATTTCGGATGTCGGAATAGAAAATTTGTTTCTTTTGATTGCGAGCAATTGCGATTTGCGCTCCCCACGCGCCAAATAACGCGCCGAACGCACCGGCTACAAGCGTGCTAAATGTGGGGGAATTTAGTAGCTCGCTGAATAGATCTATGTATTCATGCTGCATAATTTTTTACTCCCATGCCTTCGACGGCGATATTATTCCAACGGGTGTATAGCTGCCGCGTTAGTCCAATTGTTTGGGTGGAGAAAATTCAGTTAGCGGCGTTTTACGTGTTCATCGAGGTTGATGCCAAGTCTAGCGAAATGCTGACCTCGCAATTGAGGATGACGCCGCGTGGGATAGCCCCCGCCGCAAATCCCCGATTTCCCGCTAATCCGCATCAATCTTGTCCACCGCTCACCAACCTCCCTTACCCTGACCGTGCCCTTTCATTGGAAGCCCGGGTGCACACCGGCGAACGGGGGAAGGGTCGGCGCCTGCCGTGCGGAAAGAGGTTTTCGCATCGGGGATCAGCCCCGGAGGCAGGCCGGAGCCGGTACGCGACGTGAGAGAAACCGGCGGCTTGCCGCTAACTCTCTCGGAAACCGCCCCGCCAAGCGGCCCCTCCGCAAGAGGGAGACAAAGGCCATGAGGCGGCCAGTCGGGACCTTGCGGGTCCCGGGCGTAGAGCGGCCGGAGCCGGAAGCAGCCGAGGGGCGGTCGAAGGACCGCATATACAATTTAGACAGAGCGATCCCCCGACCGCCCGTCTTCCAGATTGTTTGAGCTCACGGCAGTTCCCGCTGCGCGGGACCGCCTCCGCATTGGCCTCGCAAAGGCTCGGACGCGCGGTCGCGCTTGCGGGCTTTGCCCGGGTTCTTTGAAAAATTCGGCTTTGGAAATGAAGCGCGGAGACGATGACACGCGCCCTCCCTTCTCCCTTGATGGGAGAAGGTGGCGCGCGCAGCGCGTCGGATGAGGGTGATGGCTCGATGCCTGGCCCTGCGCGTTCGTCAATCCAATCGACAAATCGTTGTCGATTGGCCACTGCGCGACCGTTCCTCCCCCTCATCCGTCTGCGCCGGTTCACGGAACCGACGCATCCACCTTCTCCCACGAGGGGAGAAGGCAGGGCGCTAATCACGCCCCCTTCCGCTTCGCCTCCCGGTTCTCGATCGAAACGCGCCAGACCTGGCCGATGCCCCAGAAGAACACGCCGAGCGAGATGAACAGGCTCGGAAAGAAGAGAATGACGAAAGTGCGGTCGTCCATGATTGACCTCCCTTTGAAGCGGATTTCCCCGGACAGGGTGCCCGCCGCGCGGTTCACCATCATTGATGCCGCTCAACCGCCCTGCATTGCCGGGCGGGCCGGGCGTGTTATGGTCATCGTCTGGTCACGAAAGGAATCGCCATGCTGCCCCTGTTCGACATGTTCATGAACGCCCAGAACGGCGAAGCGCTGTCGAAGATGGCGAGCCAGTTCGGCCTGTCGCAGAAGCAGACGGAGGAGGCGCTGGCCGCGCTGATGCCGGCCTTTTCCGCCGGGCTGAAGCGCAACGCCTCCGACCCGATGGGCGTCGGCTCCTTCCTCTCGGCGCTCGCCGCCGGTAGCCACGCCAAATATTTCGAGGACATGACCAAGGCCTTCGCCCCGGCGGGCATCGACGAGGGTAACGGCATTCTCGGCCATATATTCGGCAACAAGGATGTCAGCCGGGCCGTCGCCGCGCAGGCCGCACAGGCCACCGGCATCGGCCAGGAAATCTTCAAGCAGATGCTGCCGGTCATCGCCTCGACCATGATGGGCGGGCTCTACAAGCAGTCGACCGGCCAGATGAATGTCGATTCCGAAAAGCCGCTGGTGCGCATGATGCAGCTGGCGACGAAGCAGCAGGGCGAATGGGCCGAGGAACTGGGCCTCAGGCAGAAGAGCGCCGCGTCCGGCAATCCCTTCATGCAGGCGATGGAACAGATGTTCGGCGCCGGAATGCAGGGCATGCCGGGGATGCAAGGCATGCAGGGCGGCGCCTCGGCCAATCCGATGAACAACCCCTTCACCCAGGCCATGGCCGAGATGATGAAGGCCGGCATGCCGAAGACGGAAGCCCCCGCGCCGCCGGAGCCGGAGCCCGAAGCGGAGCCGCAGGAAACGCCCGGGCCGAAAGCCGCCAATCCCTATGGCGATCTCTTCGGCGACATGTTCGAGACCGGCCGGCGCACCCAGGAGAGCTATCAGCGCTCCATGGAGCAGATCTTCGACACTTACATGCAGGGCATGAAACGGCCGGGCTGAGCCGGCCGTTCGCCCGAGATCAGCGGCCGCGCGGTTCCGGCGCGCCGGTCGCCATATTGGTGCCGATGAACGGCAGGCCCGCCGCCTTCCAGCCGCCGAAGCCGCCTTCCATATGGGCGATGGTGGTGAACTTCTGTTCGAGGCACATCGAGGCGACGCGCTTGGAGCGCATGCCGGAGCCGCAATAGAAGACGACCGGGCGCTTGTCATTGTCGGGAATGTTCTCGACCTTGACGAAGGACATCGGCGCCAGCATCGCCCCGTCGACATGCTCGAACATGTATTCGGCCGGCGTGCGCACGTCGATCAGCACGATCTCGCCCTTCGAATAGGCGTCGGCCACCTCCTGCGGCGTCCAGGTCTGAAGCGTGCCATTGGCGATGGTTTCGGTCTGCATGGGGTCCTCGTACTCGGTTGAATTCCGGAAATGATATATTTGCGTTCGCTGATATAGTGAAAGAGTTCCGGTCTGACCACCCCCGCTTTCGGAAAACTTGACCCGGCGGGGCGGACTGGCGTTACTGGCGCCATGACAGACGCAATCCCCGACGCCGATTCTCCGCGTTCCAACATCGCCGAATATTCGGTCTCGGAAATCTCCTTCGCGGTCAAGCGCACCATCGAGGACCGCTTCGACCGGGTGCGCATCCGCGGCGAGATATCGGGCTATCGCGGCCCGCATTCCTCGGGCCACGCCTATTTCACGCTGAAGGACGAGCGCGCCCGTATCGACGCGGTCATCTGGCGCGGCGCGTTCTCGAAGCTCTCCTTCCTGCCGGAGGAGGGCCTCGAGGTCATCGCCACCGGCAAGCTGACCACCTATCCGGGCTCGTCGAAATACCAGGTCGTCATCGACAATATCGAGCCGGCCGGGGCCGGCGCGCTGATGGCGCTGCTGGAGGAACGCCGCAAGAAGCTCGCGGCCGAAGGCCTGTTCGACGACGCGCGCAAGCAGTTGCTCCCCCATCTGCCGCGCGTCATCGGCGTCGTCACCTCGCCCACCGGCGCGGTCATCCGCGACATCCTGCACCGGGTCAATGACCGCTATCCGCTGCATGTGATCGTCTGGCCGGTCCGCGTCCAGGGCGAGACCTCTGGCGCGGAGGTCGCCAATGCGATCCGGGGCTTCAACGCCATCGACGGGACGCAAGGGTTGCCGCGCCCGGACGTGCTGATCGTCGCGCGCGGCGGCGGCAGCCTGGAAGATCTCTGGGGCTTCAACGAGGAGGCGGTCGTGCGCGCAGCGGCGGAGTCGATGATTCCGCTGATCTCGGCGGTCGGCCACGAGACCGACTGGACGCTAATCGACCATGCCGCCGATGTCCGCGCGCCGACCCCGACCGGCGCGGCCGAGATCGCGGTGCCGGTCAAGGCGGAACTGGAGGCGACGATCGCCCAGCTCGGAGCGCGGCTGCAGGCCGGCATCGGCCGTCTCGCCGACAGGAAACGCGACAGCCTTCGCGCCGCCGCCCGCGCTCTGCCCGCGCCGGACGCGCTGCTCGCCATGCCGCGCCAGAGTTTCGACGCGCTGGAGCGGCGGCTGGGGCAGGGGCTCGGCACCAACATCACCGCCAAGCGCAGCGCCTGGTCGCGCGCCGAAGGCCGGCTCAATCCCAACCGGCTCGCATCGCTGCTGGACCGGGACAAGACGGCGCTCAGGCGTTTCGAACGCGACCTGCCGCGCGCCCTGCGCCATGTCGCCGACCGCAAGCGCGAGGCGCTCAAACTGCGCGCCTCCCGGCTCACAGTATCAGGTATCGAGCGCCAGCGCCGCCTCGGAACCGATCAGCTTGCCGGCCTGTCGTCGCGGCTGGTCCGCGCGCTCGACCTGCGCCTGGCGGACGCCCGCAACACGCTCGATCAGAAAGGCCGGCTGCTGAAGACGCTGTCCTACGAATCCGTTCTGGAGCGCGGCTTCGCCCTGGTCCGCGACGAGAACGATCAGCCGGTGAAGCGCGCGGAGGACGTGAAGAAGGGGGCGGCACTGACCATCGAATTTGCCGGCCGCGAACGCGTCGGCGTCATTGCCACGGATGGCGCCGGGGCGTCGCGCCCCAAGCCCGCGCCGAAGCCGAAAAAGCCGCCGCAGCAGGGCGACCTGTTCTAGGCAACGCTCACCGGGGCGCTTGCCGCAACGCTTTCGCCGGGCGCGCCGGCGCGCGACACCTTGGCGGCGAGATCCTTCGAGATCAGCGCGTCGAGCGCCAGATTGAACCGCGCGCTGCGCTTGGCCTTGCGGCGAAGCTCCGCGACATCCCATTCGAAGATTTCGCCTCCCTTCGCCAGGCGGGTCGTCGCCGAAGCGCCATCGCGGGTGAGGTAGCCGACCTCGCCGATGAAGATCCGTTCGGGAAGCGGAAAGGTCTCGCCCCGCTTTTCCGCCGAGACCTCGCCCTTGAGCACGAAATAGAGCGTATCCACCGGCGCGCCGTCCCGGGTCAGGACCGTGTCCTCTTCGAGGACGCGCCGCCTGCCGAGCCGGACCAGCGTGCGGAAATCCCCGGGCGGCAGCAGGGAGAAGATCGGATAGATATCGGAGTGCTCCTTCGGGATCGCGAAACGCGATTTGCTGAAGAGCAGGATCAGGAGCCCGATGAAATTTGCCGTGGAAATGCTGAGATTGGTGAAGATCGCCATCCAGAGCGGTTCGCCGGCGACGACAGCGTAATAGGCGATATAAAAGGCGGAACCGACCAGCAGCATGCAGCGCAGCACGATCTGGTTGATGATCAGAAAGGCGATAATGTAGATGAAGCCCGCGCAGGCGACGAGATAGTCGGGCTCTAGGGTCAAATTCAAAAACGCGCTCCCCGGTGGCACGAATATGCGTGCGGGAAAAACAAACAGGGGAGGTTACGTAGCGCTAGCGCCCGGACGGCTCAACGGAAATGTTTGCGCCGGGATGGCCAGGCCATCAACAGTGAACAACGAATTGGCATGGGGATATGGTACGAGCGGGTGGATTTGAACCACCGACCTCTGGAGCCACAATCCAGCGCTCTAACCAACTGAGCTACGCCCGCACAAAGTCATGGTGCAAGCGCACGCATACCTATCATCAAATAATTTTGCAAGATCGGATTGACGCGTCTTGAACCAAAAGAAAAGGCCGGAAAAATCCGGCCTTTCATTGGTCCGCCCGCCGCAGGGAATGCGGCCGGCGCGATCATTAAAGTGTCAGGCGGCTTTCATCGAAGCCATGGCCTTCTCGGTCGCGGCCTTGGCCGGAGCGGAAAGGGCCTCGAAAGCTTCCTGCGAAGCGGCCTGCATGTCCTTGGCCTGGTCGACGGCCATTTCGGTCTGCTTGCGCATGAACGCCGTCTGGACTTCCATGGCTTCGGCCAGCGTCTTCACGCCGAGCATCTTCTCGAGATGCGAGAAGCCGGCTTCGGTGTTGGCGCGCATCACGTTGATCGCGGTGAGCGAGAGCTTGGAACCCTGTGCCTGGGCGGTTTCCATCGTGGTTTCGACGGTCTTCTGGGCCTCTTCGACCGACGACTTCATCTTGTCGTAGGCTTCCTTCGACTTCGCCATGCTGTCTTCGGCGAAGGTGCGGAACTGGTCGGCAAACGGAGCGGTGTCCATTGCGGGAAATGCAAAAACGTCGGCGGTTTCGGTCTTCTGGGCTGCTTTGGCCATAACTATATCCTCCTTGGAGAGTGTTCGTGATGCACCGTATATAGCAGGTTTTTTGTGCATTGCAACATTTTATTGCACTGCACAAATACCATGGCAGGTATGCGTTTTCGCGTTAACTAACTCGGGAACAAGAAACGGCCGAAAATGCCGGGCCGCTGGACGCGCCCGCATCGAAATGGCAATTAATTCTTTCTTAACCGCCCCTTCGGGACACGCGCCGAGAGCAGAGACATGGCCGACGCCAGCACAACCTATTCCTTCATCGATGTTGCCGCCTGGGACGGCGTGCGCGAAAATTTCCTGTCCGGCCGTCCGATCGCCGTCTTCTCTGCGGACATGCAGACATTGCTTTGGGCGAACGGTCGCGCCGCGCAGCTCTTCGGTTTTGACACGATCGGCGACTTCGAGGCGGAAGGTCCGGCCGGCATGGGCACCGCGTTGCGCCAGATCGTTTCGGCTGCCGCGCGTGCGAAATCCGGCGATGAGATTGCGACGCATATCCGCGTCTCCTTCGGCATCAAGAGTCAGGTTCTTCCGGCAAAGCTCCGCGCCATTACCGGCGGCAACGGTATGCCCTGCATCCTGCTCGTTATCGACACCGGCGAAACCGGCGCCGCGGAGCGCGATGCCGCGCTTGCCGCAATCGCCGGACTTGCGACCGAGGGCGCGGGCGCGGCGATCGTCGATGACAGCGGCGGGCTGCTTGCCGCCGACGCCCTGTTTTCGGGCATTACTCTTCCCGCCGATGCCATCGGCGCGCTTGTGCGCGATGTGCGCGACGAAAAGGACCGGCTGGTCAAGCGGCTGGTGACGCCGGATCCCGCGATCCCCGTTGCCATCGCCATCGCGAGGTTGACCGACACGCCGGCGCGCCATCTGGTCATGGCGGTCAAGTCCGCCACGAACGAGCAGCCAGAAAACGAGCCCGCACCGGCGTTGGAAGAAGCCATAGTCGAGGAGCGGGTAGCCGAATCCCTCCAGGAGGAAGTCACATCGGAGGAAAAGGTCGCCGTGAAGGACGAATTTCTGCCGGAGGCTGTCGCCGAGGAGAGCGAGACCGGGTCGGTGGAATCATCGCCGACCGAGGAAGCCTCCGACGTGGAGCCCGACACGGCGATCTCCGAACCGGAACCGGTCGAGGAGGACATGCCGGAGGAACATCAGCCGCAGGCCGCCGCGGACGTTCCGGCCCCGGAAGTCGCGAAAGAGCCCGACACGCAATTCACGGCCGATTTCGAAAATGGCCGCGGCCCGGTTCGCTTCGTCTGGAAAACCGACAGCGAAGGCCACTTCACCGACATCTCGCCGGAATTCGCTGCGGCCGTCGGCCCGCATGCCGCCGACATCGTCGGACGGCCCTTCGAAGATGTCGCCCGCGATTTCGATCTCGATCCTTCCGGCGAAATCGACGCGTCGTTGAAGCGACACGACACATGGTCGGGCAAGAGCGTTCTGTGGCCTGTCCAGGGAACCGTTTTCCGTGTTCCCGTCGATCTCGCCGCACTGCCTTCCTACAACCGCCAGCGCGACTTCGAAGGCTATCGCGGCTTCGGCATCGTGCGCATGGGCGAGCGCAAGCCGGATCCGGATGCGCTCGGCCTGAAGCTGGTCGAGGCGGCGGCGCGCGCTCCGGTCGAAGCGGAGGCGCATGTCGAACCCGCCAGGCCGGCGGATGAGGGCGAAATGCGGCCCGAAGCCGTCGAGCCATCCACGCCTACGCGGGAAGATGATCCGTTTTCGGGCGAGGTGCCCGCGCTGTCGACGGTGGCGCCGGTTCCGATGCGCCGCGAGAGCGACAAGATCATCGATCTGGAATCCAAGCGCCGCAGCCAGTACGGCGGCGAGACGCTCAATCCGAGCGAGCAGGCGGCCTTCCGTCAGATCGGCGACGTTCTCGGCTGGGCGCGGGTGAAGAAGGACGCGGCGGAACCGAAGCAGCCGGAACGCGAAATGCCTGCGGCGACGTTCGACGACAGCGTCAGCGAAACGCTGCCTGCGGCCGAGACGGCTGATGACGGACAGGACTATATCGGTGCGTCCGTCGAGGATGCCGAGGGCGAAATCGCCCGCGATATCGAGATGGAGATCGCGGCCGACGATGTCGAGGACGCCGCACCGCCGCTTGCCGTCGACGAAGAGGCTTCCGAGGAAACCCATGACTACATGCCGTCGGCCTTTGCGACATCCGCCTCGAGCGCTGCCGGACGGGTCCGTTCGGAAGACGGCCTGACGCCCGCCTTTCTGAATGCGCTGCCCCTGCCGATCCTGATCCATCGCGACGACGAGGCGCTGTTTGCCAATGAGGCCTTCGCGGCGATGAGCGGTTTCCGCGATGCCGGAGACCTGAACGAGGCCGGTGGCATCGATGCCCTGTTCGATGGCGAGGTGGCCGCGGATGGTGCGCTGACCTTGCGCGTCGCCGATGGCGAAGTCGTTTCCGCACGCGCGCACATGCAGACCGTTCCCTGGCACGGCCGCACCGCGCTGATGTTCGCCTTCGAGCCACAGGCTGCCGAAAAGACGGAAGCCGCGCCGCAGCAAGGCGATGAACCGGCAATGTCGGAAGCGGCCGAATTGCGCGCCATACTCGACACCGCGTCCGACGGTGTCGTCGTCCTGTCGCGCGACGGCGTGATACGCTCGCTCAACGCCTCGGCGTCGGCGCTGTTCGGCTATGCCGGCGAGGACGTGGAAGGCAAGAGCTTCTCGGTGCTCTTTGCCCATGAGAGCCAGGCGGCGGCGCTCGATTATCTGGGCGGCCTGGCGAACAATGGCGTCGCCAGCGTCTTGAACGAAGGGCTCGAAGTGCTCGGCCGCGAGAAGAATGGCGGCTTCCTGCCGCTCTTCATGACAATCGGCCGGCTCGAAACCTCGAACGGCTTCTGCGCTGTCGTGCGCGACATCACCGCGTGGAAACAGACCGAGCAGGCCTTGCGTGACGCCCAGCGCAATGCCGAGCAGGCCTCGTCCCACAAGACGGAGTTTCTCGCCAAGATCAGCCACGAGATCCGCACGCCGCTCAACGCCATTATCGGTTTCTCGGAATTGATGGCGGAGGAGCGTTTCGGGCCGATCGGCAACGAGCGCTACAAGAGCTACCTGACCGACATCAACAAGTCCGGCAAATATGTGCTCGACCTCGTCAACGATCTGCTCGACATTTCGAAGATCGAGGCGGGCAAGCAGGAGCTGGAATTCGAAAGCGTCTCGCTCAACGACGCGGTCAATGAGGCGATCGCGATGATCCAGCCGCAGGCCAATCGCAGCCGCATCATTATCCGCTCCTCGCTGGATGACGATCTGCCGGATGTCGTTGCCGATCAGCGCAGTCTGAAGCAGATCGTTCTGAACGTCCTGTCGAATTCGGTCCGCTTCACCCATTCCGGCGGGCAGGTGATCGTCAATACGAGCTACAATGCGCGCGGCGAGGTCGTCCTTCGCATGAAGGATACGGGCATCGGCATGTCGCCAAAGGAGATCGACCTGGCCTTGCAGCCCTTCCAGCAGGTCGCCTCGCTAGGCCGCGCGCGCGGTGACGGCACCGGCCTCGGATTGCCGCTGACCAAGGCGCTGGTCGAGGCGAACCGCGCCGAATTCGCCATCCAGTCGGAACCGGGAAAAGGGACCGCGATCGAGATCGTGTTCCCGCCGTCGCGCGTTCTGGCAAGCTGACGGTTCGGGCAAAAAGAAAGGCGCCAAAAGGCGCCTGAATTTGCTGTCTGCTGGATTTCGAGCGGCTCAATCTGCGGATCGAACGTTTCTCAACCTGTTACGAGACTATTAACGACCGCTTCTTAACAGGCGGTTAACGAAAGCCCTGCCTGTCTGAAAGCGAGACGGAATGAGCCGGCTTGGTTAACGGGTGCGGCGCCCCCGTTCACCATGCAGGTCAGTTCTGCAAATCGGGCAGATCGCGAAACAGCTCGAGCGCTTCGGGATTGGCGAGCGCCTCCTTGTTCTTGACCGGCCGGCCATGCACGATCTCGCGCACCGCAAGCTCGACGATCTTGCCGGATTTGGTGCGCGGAATGTCGGTGACGGCGACAATACGGGCCGGGACGTGGCGCGGCGAGGCGCCGGTGCGGATCTTGGTGCGAATGGCTTTCTCCAGCGCCTCGTCCAGCACCGCCCCCTCGGCCATGCGCACGAACAGGACGACGCGCACGTCATTGTCCCATTCCTGGCCGATGCACAGCGCCTCGAGGACTTCGGGCATCTGCTCGACCTGGTTGTAGATCTCCGCCGTGCCGATCCGCACGCCGCCGGGATTGAGCGTCGCGTCGGAACGGCCATGGATGATCATGCCGCCATGTTCGGTCCATTCCGCGAAATCGCCGTGGCACCAGATATTGTCGAAACGCTCGAAATAGGCCGCCTTGTATTTCGCGCCGTCCGGGTCGTTCCAGAAACCGACGGGCATGGATGGAAACGGCTTCGTGCAGACAAGTTCGCCCTTCTCGCCGACGACAGGCTCGCCTTCGTCGCTCCAGACCTCGACGGCCATGCCCAGCCCCGGTCCCTGTATCTCCCCCGAATAGACGGGCAGGGTCGGGACACCCAGGACGAAGCAGGATACGATGTCGGTGCCGCCCGAGATCGAGGCCAGATGCACGTCCTTCTTGATGGCGTCATAGACGTAAGTGAAGCATTCCGGCGAGAGCGGCGAGCCGGTCGACGAGATGACCCTGACCTTCGACAGGTCATGCGTCTCCATCGGCCGCAGGCCTTCCTTGCGCACGGCGTCGATATATTTCGCCGAGGTGCCGAAATAGGTCATGCCTTCCTGCTCTGCATAATCGAACAGCACATTGGCGTTCGGCGCAAAGGGCGACCCGTCGAAGAGAAGGAGGGTCGCGCCGCTGGCCAGCGCCGATACGAGCCAGTTCCACATCATCCAGCCGCAGGTCGTGAAGTAGAACACCCTGTCGCCCGCATTGATGCCGGCGTGGTAGCGCTGCTCTTTCAGATGCTGCAGAAGCGTGCCGCCCGCTGAGTGGACGATGCATTTCGGAATGCCTGTCGTGCCGGAGGAAAACAGGATGTAGAGCGGCTGGCTGAAGGCAAGCCGTTCGAATTCCAGCGGCGCCGGCTCGTAGCGGCCGAGTATCGTCGCGAGCGGTTCCGCATTTTCGAGGCCTGCGGCCGTCGCCTCGGCATTGCCGAGATAGTCGACGATGATCGTGTTCTTCGCGGTTGGCAGGCCGGGCACGATGTCCCGGAGCTTGCCGGCGATGTCCTGTTGCTTGCCGTTGTACCAGTAGCCGTCGCAGGCGATGAACAACACGGGTTCGATCTGCGAGAAGCGGTCGAGAACGCCTTTCGGGCCGAAATCCGGCGAACAGGACGACCAGACGGCTCCGATCGATGTCGCCGCCAGCATGCAGGCGACGGTTTCGGCCATGTTCGGCATCATCGCGGCGATGCGGTCGCCTTCGCCAATGCCGAGCGCCCTGAAATGCTGCTGCAGCCGCGAAACCATCGCGCGCAATTCCGCCCAGGAGACGCGCCTTTCCAGCTTGTCCTCGCCGCGAAACACGATGGCGTCCCCATCGCCTGCCTTTGCAAGCAGGTTTTCCGCGAAATTGAGGCGGGCATCCGGAAAGAATTGCGCGCCGGGCATCTTGTCGCCGTCGATAAGGACGCGCTCTCCCTTGTCGCCGACCACGCCGCAATCGTCCCACACAAGCGACCAGAATTCTTCGGGATTGCCGATGCTCCAGCCGTGAAAACCCGAAAAATCATCCGCGGGCGCGCCATGGCGCTCGGCCGCAAGGCGCATCAACTGCGCCATGTTGGAATGTTGCACTTCGGTCTGCTGCGGCGTCCACAGCGGTGTTGGCGTCGTCATCGGCTCTTCTCTCGATCAGTGATGCGCATGGCTTGGTAAAGTGCCGTTTCGCGGACGGCAAGCCTTGAATTGACCGCACTTCTGTATAGGCTCGCGCGGAAAAACGGGTCGCCGAACGCCAATAGTTCGGTGGGAGAAAACGGTTCCAGCATGACGGTACGGGTGACTCGCATCGGTCTTTGGCTTGTCGCCATAGCCCTCATTGCGCTTGCCGCGGTCTGGATGCTGCTTCCCGTTTTTGTCTCCAGCGAGTTCGTTCGCACCGCCCTCGAACGGGAACTTGCGGATATCACCGGTCAGGAAATTCGCGTCGAGGGCCGCGTCGATGTCGATCTTTTCCCTGCTCCCGTCGCGCGTCTCTATGATGTGCATGTTCCCAGCGATGCGGCCGGCGGCGCCGATGCGCCGGCCGACTTCCTGATTGTCGACAGTGTCGAGGTCTCGATCCCCGTATCGGGCCTTATGGCGCGGGATCTCGAATTCTCCCAGTTCAAGCTGGTGCGTCCGACCATGCGGGTGCGGGTCGACGACCATGGCCGGGTGGATTTTGCGGCGATTGGCGGCCGGCTCGGCCGCGAGATCGAACGGGTTCGCCTGGAGACCGAGGCGGCGCAGGATACGGAGAACGAGACCGAAACCCCGGCGCGGCGCTCGAAATATGCCCGTTTCGGCACGGTCGCGATCGAGAACGGCATCATCGAATTCATCGGGCCCGACACCGCAAATCCGGAGCGGATCACGGCCGTCAATGGCACCGTGGCATGGCCGCGGCTGGACGAGAGGCTCACCGCTTCGCTTCAGGGGATCTGGCGCGGAACGGCGTTCACGCTGCGCACCGAAGTCGACAATGCGGTGCGGTTTTTCGCGCGCCAGATCGTCGGTGTCCGCCAGAGCTTTACGAGCGATATGATGTCCTACGCCTTCGACGGCAGGCTGGGCGTCGGATCCGCGCCATTCGCGGAGGGCAAGGTAACGCTGGCCATGCCGTCGCCGCGTCAGGCGCTCAACTGGCTGGGCGTGGACATCCGCACCGGCAACGCGGTCGGCAGTATCGATCTCTCCGGCACCCTGCGCGGCGACGCCAACAAGATCAGGTTCGAAGGCCTGAATGTAAAACTGCAGGGCAACGCAGGTAGTGGCGTTTTCGAGCTGGCCTTCAAGGATGGGGGCAGACCCTCCGTCACCGCAACGCTCGATTTCGCGGAGGTCGATATTCTGGGATATCTGGCCGCCCTGACAGGGTTGCCGAGAACCCGCGATGCGCTGTCCGATACGATATCGAGGGACGTGCTCGGGCAGCTCGATGTCGATCTGCGGCTGTCCGCGGCGAATGCGACGGCGGCCGGATTGCGGCTGAGCAAAGTCGCGACTGTCACGCAGATCCGCAAGGGAGGCGCCAGTTTCGAATTGCCCGACGCCACTGCCTATGGCGGCCGCGTCCAGGCGCATTTCAAGCTCATGCCGGAAAAGGGAAAGCTGCAAGGCACGCTGGGCGTGTCGCTGAGCGATGTCGATGGCGCGGCAGCGGCCGATGCGCTCAAATTGACCGGCCTGTTTCCACGCGGCGTGACGACCGGCCGTCTCGATATCCACGCACCGATGGAGCAGTGGAGCGACCTTTTCAAACGCGCCGACGGGACGCTTGCGCTTCATGTCGCCGGCGGAAAGCTGGATGGCGTCAGCTACAAGACCTTTGGCGACGGCACCGAGAGCCGAACCTTCTTCCGGCTGAAGGACAGCGCGCAATCAGGCGAGGCTTTCGCCAGTTTCGACATCAAGTCGCTGGTTCAGGACGGCGTGATCATCATCGAGGAAGGAACCATCGGATATTCGGGCGGCACGGTTCAGCTGAATGGCGTCATACCCTACGGCACCGCCAGCATTGCCCTCACGACAATTGCCGAACAAAGCGGCGAGGCGGAAAACCGCAAGCCCGCGATCCAGCATTTCATCGGCGGATCTTGGGACAATCCCTACGCGACCCCGGTGCTGCTGCCGCCTGATCAGCCTTGAGGGTAAATGCCGGGTTAAAACGGCAAGGGGTATTTTAAAGAGTTTTTAGACCTTTGCGCCCTAGATTGCCCGGGAAGTTCTAAGGGCTCGGGGCCGGTGTTCAACTTTTTGTCGATGGCATTGAAGATCGCATTGGCGTCGCTTTTGTGCGGCGCCCTGCTGTCTGCCTTTGACCTTTCGGCCGCCGAAATGCTCGCCCGCGTCGGCATGACCCCGGAACACATCGCCGAACTCGTGCGCACAGCGCTTGCCTGGGCGCTGCCCAATATGGTGCTCGGCTCGATGATCATCGTGCCGCTTTGGGCAATCGCCTACATGCTGCGTCCGCCGCGGGGGTAGCGATCAGGTGTGCTTGTGCTGCATGGCGCGGCGCTTGTTGAGGATCGTCGCGATCAGCACGCCGGTGGTCACGATGGCGATCAGGATCGTACACACCGCGTTGATTTCCGGCGTCACGCCGAGTCGCACCTGGCTGTAGATCTTCATCGGCAGCGTCGTCGCGCCCGGTCCAGAGGTGAACGAGGCAATGACGAGATCGTCGAGCGACAGCGTGAAGGCGAGCATCCAGCCGGAAATGACCGCCGGCAAGATCACCGGCAACGTCACCTTCATGAAGGCCTGGAACGGCGGGCATCCGAGATCCTGCGCCGCTTCCTCGAGCGACTTGTCAAAGCTGACGAGGCGCGACTGCACGACAACCGCGACGAAACACAGCGAGAAGGTGATATGCGCCAGCGTCACCGTCCAGAAGCCGCGGGCGAAATTGATGGCGACGAACAACAGCAACAACGACAGGCCGGTGATCACTTCCGGCATGACCAACGGGGCATAGACCATGCCCGTAAACATGGTTCGGCCCCTGAAGCGCGGGAACCGGACCAGCGCGACAGCCGCCAGTGTCCCGAGAACGGTCGCCACGCTGGCCGAGATCAGTGCGACGCGGATCGTCACCCAGGCGGCATCGAGAATGCTCTGGTTCTGGAAGAGCTCGCCATACCACTTGGTCGAGAAGCCGGCCCAGACGGTGACCAGACGCGACTCGTTGAAGGAGAAGATCACCAGCAGCACGATCGGCAGATAGAGAAAGGTGAAACCGACCACCACCGAGGTGATGTTGAACCATGACCAGCGCCTCGTCATCGGCCCGCCTCCGCGGCGCGCGCCTGCGCGTTCTGGAACCAGACGATCGGGACGACGAGCACGATCAGCAGCACGATGGCGATGGCCGACGCGACGGTCCAGTCGCTGTTGTTGAAAAACTCGATCCAGAGCGTCTTGCCGATCATCAGCGTGCTGGATCCGCCCAGAAGGTCGGGAATGACGAACTCGCCGACGGCGGGAATGAAGACCAGCAGGCAGCCGGCGAGGATGCCGGGCACCGCCAGCCGCGCCGTCACCTTCCAGAAGGCGCCGATGCGCGTGCAGCCGAGGTCGCGCGCCGCCTCGACCAGCGACTCGTCCATCTTTTCGAGTGTCGAATAGATCGGCAGCACCATGAAAGGCAGGTAGGAATAGACGATGCCGATATAGACCGCCTTGTTGGTCGACAGGATCTCCAGCGGCGTGTCGATGACGCCGAGCCAGAGCAGCAGCTGGTTGAGCAGCCCCTCCTGCTTCAGGATGCCGATCCACGCATAGACGCGGATAAGGAACGAGGTCCAGAACGGCAGGATCACCAGCATCAGCAGCGTCGGCCGCACGCCGCTTGGCGCACGCGCCATGCCATAGGCGAGCGGAAACCCGACCAGCAGGGTCAGGATCGTGGAGAAGAAGGCGATCTGCAGGCTCGACAGATAGGAGTTGATGTAGAGGCTGTCGCTGGCCAGAAAGCCGAAATTCTCGAAATCGAGCTGCCCCACCTTCTCCCATATGACGTTCCAGCCATCGGCGAGACTGAACTGCGGCGTGTAGGGCGGCGCGCCATATTCGAGATCGGACAGCGCAATGCGCAGAACGATCAGGAACGGCAGCAGGAAGAAGAACAGCAGCCACAGATAGGGGATGATGATAACCAGCCGGTTTGAGATCGCGCGCATCATGGCGGTCACCCTTCCAGGACGAGGCCGGAATCGGCGGTAAATGACAGCCAGATCCGCTCGTCATAGCCGATCGGATCCTCGACGAGGCGCGACCGGTTGATCATGGAGGCCTGCACGACATTGCCGGAATCGAGCTTGACGTTGATGATCGTCATGTCGCCCAGATAGGCTATGTCCCAGACCTCGCCTTCAAGCGCGTTGTCGACATTCTCCGGTCTCGATCGGCTGACCTGCATCTTCTCCGGGCGAATGGCGAACCAGGCTGTCTTGCCGTCGGCGGGCGCCTTGCTGCCGCGCAGGGCGCCGACAATCTCTCCGTCCCCGCCCTTGATGGTGACATGCGCGTCGTCGGAGGAGACGACCGCGCCTTCCAGGATGTTCACCGAGCCGATGAAGTCGGCGACATAGCGCGAATTGGGCGCTTCGTAGATCTCCGCCGGCGTGCCGATTTGCGCAATGATGCCCTTGTCCATCACCGCGATACGGTCGGACATGGTCATTGCCTCCTCCTGGTCGTGCGTGACGATCATGAAGGTGAGGCCCAATTGCTGCTGCAGGTCCATCAGTTCGAACTGGGTTTCCTCGCGCAGCTTCTTGTCGAGCGCGCCGAGCGGTTCGTCGAGCAGCAGCAGTTTCGGCCGCTTGGCGACGGCGCGAGCGAGCGCCACGCGTTGGCGCTGGCCGCCGGACAGCTGGTCCGGCCTGCGCTTGGCGAATTCCTCCAGCTTCACGAGCTTGAGCATCTGTGCGACGCGTTCGTCGCGCGCGCCTTTCTCCATCCCGTCCTGTTTCAGGCCGAAGGCGATATTGTCCGCCACCGACATGTGCGGGAACAGCGCGTAGGACTGGAACATCATGTTGACGGGGCGCTTGTGCGGCGGAACGCCCTTCAGGGACTGCCCGTCCAGAAATATCTCGCCTTCGGTCGGCTCCTCGAAGCCCGCGAGCATGCGCAACAGAGTGGTCTTGCCGCATCCCGACGGGCCAAGCAGCGAGAAGAACTCGCGCTCATAAACATCGAGCGAGAGATTGTCGACGGCGACAAAATCGCCGAACCGCTTCGTGACGTTCTTGAAAGAAATATAGGGCTTTGCCGCGGGATCGTTCCACGGTTCGAATGAGCGTCTGATGCTTCCGAGCGATGGCATGAACGTCCCCACATCCGCCGTTAAAGGAGAACGGCCCCGGCGCGAGCGCCAGGGCCGGTGGTTGTTACTGACCGGATTTGACCGCGGTCCATGTCCGGTTGAGCATGCGCTTCTGGCGCGCGTCTTCCGGCGACACCGTGTAGAGCCGCGCGATCGTCTCGTCATCCGGATAGATCGCCGGATCGCCGATCACGTCCTCCGCGAGGAATTCTTTCGAGGCGGCGTTGCCATTCGCGTAGTAGACGTAGTTAGAGGCCTTCGCCATGACTTCGGGACGCATGATGTAGTTCAGGAACTCATGTGCTTCCTCGACATGCGGCGCATCCGACGGGATCGCCATGTTGTCGAACCACATCAGCGCGCCCTCTTTCGGGATGATGTATTCGACAGTGACGCCGGCATCCGCCTCGGCGGCGCGGTCACGCGCCTGCAGGATGTCGCCGGACCAGCCCATCGCCATGCAGATGTCGCCATTGGCGAGCGCGTTGATATATTCCGAGGAGTGGAACTTGCGGATATCCGGGCGGATTTCCGTCAGTTTTTCCTTGGCCGCGTCATAGGCTTCCTGCGTCTTCAGGTCGGGGTCCATGCCGAGATAGTTCAGTGTGGCCGGAATGGTTTCCGTCGGCGCGTCGAGCATGAAGATGCCGCAATCCGCCAGCTTGTCGGCTGTCGCCTTGTCGAACATCAGATCCCATGTGTTCAGCGTGGCGTCGTCGCCCAGGCGTTCCTTGACCATGTCGACATTGATGCCGAGCCCGGTCGTGCCCCACATGTAGTTGATGGCGTATTCATTGCCAGGGTCGTATTTCTCAAGGCGCTCGGAAATGGCCGGATCCATGTTTTTCAGGTTCGGCAGCTTCGACTTGTCGAGCTTCTGGAACACGCCGGCCTTGATCTGGTTGGCGAGGAAGGTGCCCGTCGGCACGACGATGTCGTAACCGGTGGAACCGGCCAGGAGCTTCGTTTCCAGCACCTCGTTGGAATCGAAAACGTCATAGACGACCTGAATACCGGTCTCCGCGGTGAAATCCTTGAGGATGGATTCATCGATATAGTCGGACCAGTTATAGACATTGACCACGCGGTCCTGCGCATTGGCCGCCATGACCATCGCCGCAAGGGCTGTCGCTGTGGAAAGAAGCAGTTTCGAACGGAACATTTGATACTCCCTGATGTTCGTATCTTGGCGTCGGACGGACTTCCCGGCACCGTAGATATTGAGACACTATTGAGGATTCCGCGGACGCACAAGAATTTTCCAGTGTAGCATTTTGCCGAAAAAACAGGCGTCTTGAGCCCGGGAATTACAAATAGGTCGTGCGTTCCAGGGGCGTGATTTCGGCCCAGAAAGCTAGGATTTCCGCGCGCTTCAGATCCTTGTAAATCTTCGACAGTTCGGGCCCGAGCGCCCGGTCGCAGAAGTCGCCCGCCTGGGTCAGCTGCAAGGCCTCGTCCATGTCGTCCGGCAATTGCTGCGCCTCCTTGTTCTCGTAGGCGTTGCCGGTGACCGGCGGGGGCGGGGTCTCGAGCTTTTCGAGCCCGTCCATCATCGCCTGAAGGATGGCGCACAGTACGATATAGGGATTGGCGTCAGCGCCGGCGATGCGGTGTTCGATGCGCCTGTTCTCCTCCGTCGACGCCGGTATGCGCAAAGCGACCGAACGGTTGTTCTCCGCCCAGACGGCGCGCGTCGGCGCATAGGATCCCGGCTGGATACGGCGGAATCCGTTCCATGAATTGATCAGGAGAAGCAGGCCCTGCGGCATGGTGCGGATCAACTCCGCGATGACCCCGCCGAGATTTGCCTTGCCTTCCTCGCCCGCAAGCACGTTCTTGCCCTCGCCATTCAGCATCGAGGCATGCACATGCATGCCGTTGCCGGCATATTCGATGAAGGGTTTCGCCATGAAGGTTGCCTGAAGGCCGTGCTTGCGCGCGCAGCCGAACACGATCCGGCGCAGCATGATGACGTCGTCGGCAGCGCGCAACGGATCGCAGCGATGCTTTAGATTGACCTCGAACTGGCCCGGCGCCGCTTCCTTGACGATCGTGTCGATCGGCAGGCTCTGCGCGTCCGCCGCGTGGCGGATATCCTCGAACAGACCGCCATATTCCGCAAGGTCGTCGAGCCCGTACATGCGCTGCCGATCGGGGCCTGAGGAGGCGCCCACCGGCGCCGGCATGCCGTCGTCCCAGTCGGTTCCGGGCTCCAGCAGATAGAATTCCAGCTCGAATGCCACCACGGGGTAGAAATCGCGCTTGGCGAGCGCCTTGGTTATGCGCGCGAGCGCGTTGCGGCAGTCGAAGCGCAGCGGCTCGCCCTCCGGCGTGAACCCCTGCAGAAGAACCTGCGCTGTGGGCCGGCTTGCCCAGGGAACCATCGACAGCGTACCGGGGACGGCGCGGAAATATCCGTCGCGATCGCCCGTCTCGATGTGAATTCCGGTCTCCGCGACCTCTCGTCCCCAGATGTCGAGACCATGGATCGACATGGGGAAGTTCACGCCTTCCTTGAACGCCTTCTTCAGGCTGTCGGCGGGCGCCCATTTGCCCCGCATGACCCCGTTCGGGTCGACAAGCAGGAATTCCACGGCCTGCAAGTCCGGATTGGCGGCCATGAAGCTTTCATATTCTTCAATTGTCGGCAGTTGGTCGAAGGAGGCGAGGTCGGCGGGTTTGAGCGATGGCAAATTTGCACCAGGGTGCTGTTTATGATGCCGCAGGTTGGCTTGCCCCGTCTCCGCTTGTCAACTCCCCGTGCATATTCGGGAAAAGGTTCAATTTTAAGTATTCCGGGACGTCGATCGTTAACTCTGCCCGGAAACCAAGTCTCGTCCGTAACTTCTTCAACATGGATGATGGGTAAGCACCGCTTTGCGGAAAGCTCTGTTCAAGAGGCGACAAATTGTCCGGCAGCTCGAAATACATCGACGCGGCGACACTCAAGCGACTTTCACGGCTGTCGCCATGGCGGACTGCTCTGGCGGTCGCCGGTGACTGGACTGTTATCGCGCTCGCCATCATGGTCAGCGAATGGAGCGGCCACTGGCTCGCCTATCTCGCTTCCGTGCCGATAATCGCCGGCGGCATGCATGGGCTGGGTGCGCTCATGCACGAATTCGCCCATCATCGTTTCGCGGCCAACAAGAAGCTGAACGATGCCATCGGCGATCTGTTCACGGCATGGCCGCTGCTGGCGACCACTGGCGGCTATCGCCGTAATCACCTCGCGCATCACCGCTATACCAATACGGACAAGGATCCTGACTGGGTCGTGAAGGTCGGAAAGCGCCACTTCACCTTCCCGCAGGAGATGCGCTTCGCGCTGCTGCACGTCCTCGGCTATTTCGTCGGCGTCAATTCCATTCGGGACATGCGCGCCGCGCTGAACCGGGTCCAGTCCGATAACGTCGCGCCCCCGGCCTACAGGATTGCCAGGCTTTCCTACTATCTGGCGATCGTCGCTGTCCTGATCGCCTTTGGATGGTGGCAGGAAGCATTGCTCTACTGGGCGGTTCCCTATCTTACCCTGTTCTTCCTGTTTCTCTATATTCGCGTGGTGGCTGAGCATTTCGGCCCGACGCTCGCGCATGACGGCGAGATGACCAATACCCGCACGGTCATTCCGCTCCCGGTCGAAGCGTGGTTCCTCGCTCCGCACGGCCTGAACTACCATCTCGAGCACCATCTCTATCCAAGCGTGCCATTTTACCGGCTGGGCGAATTGCATGAGGTCTTGATGCGCAACGACGGGTTCGCCGCCCGCGCGCATGTCACCCATGGCTACATGACCGGATCACTACGCGAGGTCTGGCTCGACAGCCGGCAGGCGAAGGCCTCCTCCCGTATATCCGTCGTCCCCGGCGAATAGGCTTCGGCAGTCGGATTCCGATCGGCCTTGTCAATGTTGCAGGCTGAAACCGGCCGTATGGCGGCCGTATCCGCCCGCGTCTCTGGTTTCCTTTTGCCTATCGCCACGATCGCGCGCCGGGGCAGGGCGAAAAGCGCCCGCAGCCAGCGCGGAACCGGTTCGGCATGCGCCGTATAATAAGCGTCTTCCTCTTCCGGCGTCATTGTTTTCGGAGGGCGTGAAATCACGCATGGTATGGGAAAGGGATATGTCATTTCCGCTTCTCAGGGTTTCTGATTTTCAGAAATGAACTATAATTCGGCCCATGAAGCGGATTATACGGCCAGAAACGCAGGATGTTTTTCAGAAATGAAAAACCTGAGCTGGGACGACCTGCAAATCTTCGCTCATGTCGCCCGTGCGGGTGGGCTGACGGGGGCCGCCGAGACCCTCTCGTTGAGCGCGCCGACCATAGGCCGGCGAATGCTCGCGCTGGAGCAGGCGATCGGCAAGCCGCTGTTCGTGCGTTCTCGAACCGGATACACCCTGACCGACAAGGGACAATCGCTCCTGCGCAAGGTCAAGGCGATGGAAGCCGGGGCGCGGCCAATCGAGGAATGGCTGACATCCGGCGTCGAGCGCCCGGCCGTTCGCCTGTCGGCTGGCACCTGGACCGCCAATTTCATCGCGGAGAACTTCGCGCGCGTCTGGACGCCGAACGATCCGTTCCGCATCTGCTTCAAGACCACGGAAGCACGTCTGGATATCGCCCATCGCGAAGTGGAGATCGGCATCCGCAACCAGCCCGCGGAAAGCGGCAACCTCGCTTCGCGGCCGACGGTCGAGATCGCCTTCGCACCTTACGTGGCGCGCAACCATCCCGATCCGGAGGGCAGCGAGTGGGTCTCTCTCGGTTCCGAGGAAGCCGTCACCCGATCGGCCCGCTGGCTCCTGGCGCAGGAGGATACCTCGATCTGCGCCTGGGCCAACACGCCGCACACATTGCGCGATTTGGTGCGCGCCGGCGCGGGCAAGGGTGTGATGCCGTGTTTTACGGGCGATCGCGATCCTCAGCTGATGAGGGCCGGTCCATTGATCGGTGAATTGGCCGAGACGCAGTATCTCGTGATGCACAATGACGACAGGCATCGCCCGGAAGTGCGCAAGGTCATCGACCGGCTCTACGCGCTGTTTCGCGATCACGCCGAACTGTGCCGCGGCGACCGGCCGATCGGCCCATCGGGCGGGGCCTGACCCTAGCCGAAGTCGAAGGCGCTGACGCCGGTCACCATCTCGTCGAGCCCGAGCGGTCGCGTGATCGGCGGTTCGGCGCGCGCGAGGCAGCCGGCCCGTTCGCAGACCCGGCACGCCGGACCGACGGGAACCTTCAGCGGATCGTCCTTCGGCCCGGCGAGCGCGGTTCCGTAGATAACCTGTTCGCGATGCGAAAGATCGCAGCCGAGAAGCAGCGCCGTGCGGCGCGGCAATTCGTGGAACGCGCCCTGCGGCCCCTCCAGCGTCCGCGCGATGACGAGGAACTGCGCGCCGTCCGGCATCTCGACGGCCTCCACGGCAATATGGCCCGGCTGAGAGAAGACGGAATGGACCGGCAGTTTCGGGCAGCCGCCGCCGAAACGCGCCTGCGGATAGCCGGTCGCGCCGGCCCGGCGGAAGCGGTTTCCCGCGTGATCGACTTCCAGCATGAAGAAGGGGATGCCAGCCGCGCTCGGCCTTTGCAGCATGGTCAGCCGGTTGGCCGCCTGTTCGAACGACACGTTGAACCGCGAGCGCAGCACATCGACATCGTATTTCGTCCGCTCGCAGGCGCTGAGGAAGGGCTGGTAGGGCATCATCAGCGCATGCGCCGCATAGCGGGCCAGTTCGAAGCGTGCGATGCGCCGGGCCTCGTCGCTGGAAAGCTTCAGCGCCTTCACCTCGGCGTCGATGGCAACCCGCATGCGCAAAAGCGCCGCCTCCATCGCGACCTCTCGCAGCTGGTCATGCGACGACAGCCGCTCGGAGATGAACAGGCGATTGGAGTGACGGTCGTAGCGCCGGCGCCATTGGGGCATCGTTGCCACCGGCAGGATCTTCACCGCGATGCCGTGATCCGTGCGCAGCCAGGTCTTCAATGCGCCGAGCAGGTCGTCGCCGGGCGCCAGAAGCTTGACGAAAGCCTCCGCCTCCTCCTCGATCGTCGCGTGGTGATTGGCGCGCTTCTCGAAAGCCTCGCGCGCCTCGTCGACCGGCAGCCTTGCGCCTGAAAGCCGCGTTTCATGGCCTTCGCGCGCCAGTAGGTCGGACAGGTCGGTCAGCCGGTCCTGGCCCTCGCGATAGGCGCGGTAGAGCTTCAACATCGCCGTCGCCACATTGGGCGCGGCATCCGAAACCTCTACCAGCTCCTGGTCCCCTGGCAACTCGCCGACAAGCAGCGGATCGGCGAACATCTCCTTGAGTTGCGGCAGCATCGAATCGCCGCCGGCCTGCAATTCTTCGAGGTCGATCTTGTAGACCGAGGCGAGCTTGAGCAGCAGCTGTACTGTCAGCGGACGCTGGTTGCGCTCGATAAGGTTGAGATAGGACGGAGAAATGCCGAGATCGGCGGCCATGGCGGTCTGTGTCAGCCCGGCATTGTTACGGATGCGGCGGACACGCGGTCCCGCGAATATCTTTTGTTCGCTCATCGGATTGTCGAAATCTTTACAGTCAGGGCGCGCAGGTTCGAATCCGAGTATTTTACAAGCTTTACAAATTCACAAGCCGAATCTGTCGTCTCCATGACAAGGTAACGCGAAATTTCCGCCTGTTTGGGTGGTTTTTCGTGCGTATCCCGCAGCGCAATGTCAATTTGGTCACAGAGGCGCCGCGACGAATTCAACCGAGTTGCGGATGTCGATGAAAACGGAATGCCTCGGCAGGGGCGCAATAACAGAACTTTACAAAACGGCGCAGTCCGGGAGATCAAGATGAACGCGCATGAAAGACCGAAGACCCACGTCAAGGAGCGGGCCGAAGAGCAGTCCTCTTCCATGAGCACCGATCAGCAGGCCGCAATCCGCATGCTGGCAAACGATCTGCACCGGCTGAACCAGTCGGTCATGCGCGCCGTCGAGGCGGGCGTGTCCGTCGAACTGATCCGCTCGGCCCGTCACCACGGCGGCGACGGAACCTGGGGCGACTTGCTGATCCCGGTGATTGTGACCAAGGGCGAGTGATCGCCGCACCGATCTGATGAATTGAAGGCCTCCGGAGATCGAATCACCGGAGGCTTTTTCGCGCCCGGCGCCGTCCGACCGGATCGCCGGGCGACCCCGATCTCACATAATCTTACGTTAGCCGGTTGTCTGTGTGTGGACTTCTCAACCTGAAGACGATTTATGATCGCGCTGTATTGATTAATATTTTCCAGAAATTGCACCAAACTCGCAAACGGCGAAGGCACCATTTTCCGGCTATGGGCGATAGCAAGTTCCTTTAGGCTTCCAAATAATCGGGTAAGCGTTACAATCCCCCCATATGAGGGGGTTGAGCCGACTTCGCCAGCTTGAGGGTGATGTTCGCCATCGACGCCGAAGTAAAAGAAAAAGATTCAGTGGCCTTCGATGGAAGAAAAAAACGATCTACTGAAGGTCGCCTATGATGCCGTAGAGGAATCGGGAGATGTCCAGGAGGCTATCACCCGTATCCGCGATCTCTACGGTCTTCATCATTGTGTTTTCCATCTCGGCCAGACGCATGTCGACACGCTCGACAGGCCGTTCGTGAAGACAACATATCCGGACGCCTGGGTCTCGCGTTATCTTCTCAAAGGCTATGTGAATGTCGACCCGGTGGCCAAGGAAGGCTTCCTGCGCATACTGCCCTTCAACTGGCAGGATCTCGAATATGGCGAGGACCAGGCCGAGATGATGAGGGACGCTGTCCAATACGATGTCGGCACAAGCGGCTATTCAATTCCCATCATAGACCGGCAGGCACGCCGATCGCTGTTCTCAATTACCTCCAAACTTGGTGGTGACGAGTGGAAGGAGTTTATCGAGATGAACGGTCCCGAAATTCAGGAAGTCGCGCACCGGGTGCATCGCCGGGCGCTCGAGGAAATCTTCGGCGAAGTCGATCCGATGCCGCCGCTCGGTCCGCGTGAGGTCGAATGCCTCACATGGACCGCGCGCGGCAAGGACTATACCGTGATCGCCGACATTCTGGGCCTCTCAGGCCATACGGTACGCGGTTACCTGAAGAGTGCGCGTTTCAAGCTTGAATGCGCGACCCTTCCGCAAGCTGTCGCCAAGGCCGTCTCTCTGAAAATCATAACGCCCTGACGGCGAGCGCACAGAGTCGTCCGAGAGGCTCGACCTGGGAAAATAATCCTGAAATTTGTCCAAACCGCTGATTCTGTTCAGCCTTGGCACACATCCATACACGCCCCGCTAACCCTTACCGGTCCGCCCCCCCCAGATGGGCCGGCCCATATGGCGGAATTGTGAGATTTTGCCTGCCTTTCATACTGCACCCATTGTTCAAACAGACATCGGGGCGCGTAAATGTTCTTTCTCATTCAGGCAAATGACTACAATCGTCACCGCAATCTCCTCGACCAGATGTACCGGTTGAGAAAGCGCGTTTTTCACGACGAACTCGCATGGGAAGTGCCTGTCATCGGCGACCATGAACGTGACAGCTATGACGACATGAAGCCGGCCTATCTTCTGTGGACGGACGAACAGAAGACGACGCTATACGGTTCGCTGCGGCTGCTGCCGACCACAGGCCCGACCCTTCTCAACGACGTTTTCCGCAAGACCTATCCCAAAGACATCGATCTCTGTCATCCCACGATCTGGGAAGGCACGCGCATGTGCATCGATGCCGAGGAAATCGCCTCCGACATGCCGGAGATCGATCCCCAGGACGCCATGTGCATGATGCTTCTGGCACTTGCCGAATGCGCTCTCGACAACTCGATCCACTCGCTGGTCTCCAACTACGAGCCGCATATGAAGCGCATCTACAACCGCGCCGGCGCGCCGCTCAACGAGATCGGCAAGGCCGACGGATTTGGCCGCCGGCCGGTCTGTTGCGGCCTCTTCGAGGTCAGCCGCCGCACGATCAACGCGATGCGCGAAAAGACCGGCCACACCGGAATCTATGCGCGTGACGGCGCCAGGCGTCCTGTGGCTCCGAAAGGGACATGGATTCCTGGCTCATCCTCCAATGAGCGCGTAACCTGGGCAGGTGCAGCATGACTTACGCGGTAAGACCAATGTCTACTCCCCTCACCATGCGGGAAATTGCGCCGCACTGGATGGCTCAGTCGCCCGGTCACGATGAACTCACCGGATCCCTGGAGACCCTGTGCGAGCGCTTCGGCGGAACCGGCGTGGTGATGTTCAGGATTCGGGTCGGCGAAACACCGGCCAGGTCTACGATTATCGTGTCGAGCGGGATCGAGGATCAGCTTCGCGACGCCGTCAGCGAGCGGGCGACCGCGGCGATCGTCAGGACGGAACGCAACGAGATCCTGCCGCAGATGCTTCCCGCATGGCGGGTCGGCGGCGCCTCCGCCTTCATCTATGCGTTTCCCGGTTGCGCGCGTGCCCATGGTCAACTGGTGACTGCTGTTCTCGCCGTAGAGCAGAAATCCTTCACGGAGATCGCGGAGGCCTATCTGGCGGCCCGCTGCATCATGGAAGGCCTCGATGAGACGCCTGACGCGATGGCGTCAACGGAGGACCAGCCGCGCATCACGGTGCGGGAACAGTCCTGCCTGGCCTGGACGGCCGAGGGCAAGACATCGGAGGAGATCGGAATCATCCTCGAGCTGTCGCCCCATACCGTGAACCATTATCTCGGCAGCGCCGCACGCAAGCTCGGCGCCACCAACCGGATGCACGCCGTCGCCAAGGCGCTGCGTCTAGGCCTGATCGAACGGCCGGTGTGACCGGTACAATCGCAGAAATCCAAGAGAACGGGCCCGAAATCGGGCCCGTTTTTCTTTGTCTTCGCCCGACGAAAGTCATGCCGATGCGCGATCCGTCCACGATTCGCCGCAATTGCCGCGATCAATCGCGAAGGCGGAGGGGTATCCGCAATGCGGGCGCTATCGCGCAGACAGGATAATACAGATTGGCTTGTACCCGCTGCGCTCGTGCTGATCGTGGTTGCGGCCGCGACGCTGCGCTTCTGGAATCTCGGCCAGCGCAGCCTCTGGATCGACGAGGCCTATTCCTGGTTCCAGGCAAGCGGCAGCCTTGCCGAGGTTTTCACCCGTACGGCATCCGACAACTATCCGCCGCTGCATAATCTGGTCCTTTGGGCCGTCAGCGGCGTATTCGGGAACTCCGAAGCAGCGTTGCGTGCGCCTTCGGCGATTTTCGCGACGCTCAATGTCGTCGCGGTTTTCCTGCTCGGACGCCAACTGGCAGGGCCGGTTGCGGGTCTTTTCGCGGCCCTGCTTCTGGCGCTGTCGCCTATCGAGATAGAGCAGGCCCACCAGGTAAGGATGTATGCGATGTTCTCGCTTGCAGCCACGCTGCATCTTTGGGCGATGCTGGGATTCCTTGAACAACCCTCCATGCGCCGGGCATGGCTTTGCGCCGTCACGGGGACGGTTGTGCTTTATTCGCATCTTTACGGCTCATTCCTGTTCGCGGCGGCGGCGGCCACGCTCGCGGCAATCCTGTTCGCGCGCGACAGGCCTGCGCGCGGGGCGCTGGCGCGCCTGGTCGCCACCCAGTCGGTCGCCGCGTTCATATTCCTGCCCTGGCTGGTGGTTCTGGCCGGTCGCGCGATGACGGTGGTTGACGGCCAGTTCTGGATCCCCCTACCGGACGCGGAATTCCTCCTGGAAAACACGTTGCGCGTGATCCCGGCCGCGGCTGCGATCCTGATCCTGCTGACCCTGGCGGTATGGATCGCCTTGCAGCCGCGACGGCGGGAAGGCGGTGCTGGCATCCTGCTCGTGCTTTCGGCCATCCTCGGCCCCCTTGCCATCGCGCTGGCGCTGTCCTTCGCAGTGAAACCGATCCTGGTCGACCGCTACATGATCTTCGCAGGGCCTCTTGCCTTTGCGCTCGGCGCCGCGGCGCTGGTGCGGCTACCGGTCCCGCGGCTGCTTCAGGCTGCCGCCGTGCTGGCCGTTGCCGGCTTCATGCTTCTACCCGCACGCGCGGCCGTCTCCTTCGATCCGCCGTGGTTCAGCGATTGGCGCTCGCTCGTCGCGGGCCAGAAAGGCATGATGCGCGAAGGCGACAGCACGGTGGTCTTTCCTCCCAACGCCGTCCATGCCTATCGATATTATGCCGGGTCGGTGAAGCTTGCTGCCGAACCGCAAACGCGTGAGGACATCCTGCGTCCGCTGCCGTTCGAAACGCGGCTGTGGGTCGTTCAGCGCCTCACGCAGCCGGGCCTCGGCGACGAGATCGTGGCCGCCTATCTCAGTGCCGGCTATCGGCTGACAGGCCGATACGACTTCAAGAACTGCAGTCTCTTCCTGTTTTCGCGCCAGTAGTCAGACGATTACCTCGTCGACCGGACGGCGCAGCGACCAAGGCATGGGATCGGCATGGCCGAACCGCAGGATCATGTCCGGCGAGAGGCTGCCGTCGCCAAGCCAGCGCGCGAATTCCGCGCGCTTTTCGGGCACCTCCAGCGGCTGATTGATGAAGGCATGGCGGATGCCCAGCGCGGTGGACGCCAGCGCGAAACGTTGACAGGCCCTTCCAGCCTCGACCCAGTGCGGTTTGTCGTCTGCGTCGGACACGACGATTGCGAGACCGGCGGAGGAGCGGATCTGCGCCGCATATTTGTCATTCTCGCCTTTTGCCGTGAACACGAAATCGAAAAGCGGCCTGCCAAGCCAATCGGGCAGGGTCGGGTTGCCGGAGCAGGCGGAATAAAGGCCGTCGCGCGTCTCGACCGCCCTGCTGGGGCTGAAGCGCAGCCATTGCTTCAGTTCGGCGCGAAAAGCGGGGTCTTCGACCTGCATCGTGTTGGCGGCGACGACCATTTCCAGCACCTCTTCGATCTTTTTCGGATCGGTGACGATCAGTACCCGTGCGCCTGAGAGCGACGCGGCCTTCTCGATGCCCGCAAGGTCGTCCGTGGCCACAGCGCGACCGTCATAGAGGGAGCGAGTGCACTGGCGCTGCGTAATCGCGTCGAACAGGGGATCGCGCGCGGCCCGGCTGCCGCCAAGATCGACCGTCACCCGGCCTTCGTTCCGATCCGAGTAAGCGATAGCCGCTGCCCTACCTGCCGCTCCAGCGGCCAAGGCGAGATTTTCAGCCGCACAGCCGAGACTGGCGAAGACATGATGGTGGTTCGCAGCCACCGCCGGTGTTTCCCGCGCGAAATCCGGGGCGATGGATATGGCGCTCCCTTGCTGCGCGAAAAGCCAAGGCTGCGTGTTGTGGCTGTTGGCGGCCAGCGTGGCGTAACTGGCTAATGTGTGCAGATCATCTGCCGGCGTCAGGGATTCCCGGATCGAGGCGGCGAGCCCATCGTAATCCGGTTTGGGCGAAAGCGCCCACAGGCCTGCACCGCCGGCCGCAGCGATACCGGCGCCGATCAGGACATTGCGGCGATTGATCATGGGAACGGCCCTGTCATGGCTCCATTGCGCAAGGATCGGCCATGCTGTCCTGTTAATCCTTGATACCGGTCAATCGCGGCCGGATTTCAGCCGGCGATCTTTGTTGCGGAGGCGGTCATGCTGCCGCCTGCTTCGCAATATATGCGTTCGATCAGCGCATGAATTGGCTCGGGTTTGTGCAGGAGGTAGCCTTGGACATATTTCACGCCGAGATGCTTCAGGACGGTCAGCGCCTCCGGATCCTCGATCCGTTCCGCGACCACGTTGAAACCCAGATCTCCGGCGATACCGCAGATCGAAGCGACGATCGCGCGGTCGAAACGGCTCGAAGCGATGTTTTCGACGAACTCGCCGTCGATCTTCACGCTGTCCACGGTGAAGCGGCGCAGATAGCCGAAAGAACTCAAGCCCGTCCCGAAATCGTCGAGACTGACCCGGCAGCCGGCGGCGCGCGCCTGTTGCACGAATTTCTCCGCCGCCGCGAAATTTGTCACGGTCGCGGTTTCGGTGATCTCGAAGACGACGTTTCTGGGCAGGATGCCGTTTCGGGCGATCATGTCGCGCACGAAGGGCCACAGGGACGGATCGCTGAGCGTTTGCGCGGAAAGATTGAAACCGCAGGAGATCCCGTCGGCTCGTCCCATCGTGGCGCCGTGCTGTTCGAGCGTTTCCCGGATCACCCAGCGGTCGAGCATGGAAGCCATGCCGAAGCGTTCGGCCGCGGGAATGAACTCCGCCGGCGGAATCTCGTTGCCATTGACATCGACCAGCCGGGCCAGAACCTCCATCAGGCGATAGGTTTCCCAAGGGTTTTCGACAAGGCGGATTTCCTGACCGTAAAGTGTCAGCCGGCCGTCCTCCATCGCGTCGCCGATGTCGGAGGCCATCCGGATCGCGGCAAGACCGCGTGTCGATTCGCCGTTCTGTTCCCGCAGCGCGACGCGATCCCGTCCGCCGGCCTTGGCCGCGTAGCAGGCGTCGTCCGCGCGGGCCAGTACGTCGGTGGCGGATCCATTCTCCATGTCCACCCACTCGATGCCGATACTGGCGCCGATGCGGCGGTGGCGAACCCCGCTCGGCAACTGCGTCCGTCGAATGGCGTCCAGCATGCACTCCGCAATGCGCACCGCTTCGTCGCGGTCCGACGCCGGAATGATGGCCGCGAATTCGTCGCCGCCCAGACGGCCTATGGTCGAATGGGCCGGCAGGCATTGCTGCATGGCCGATGTCACGCCCCGAAGCGCAAAGTCGCCCGCGGCATGGCCGGCCATGTCATTGATCGCCTTGAAATAGTCGATGTCGATATAGAGCAGGGCGAAAGGCAACCGCGGACCGGCCTCAATCATCTCGCCGAGCGTTTCCTCGAAGGCGCCGCGATTGAGCACGCCGGTCAGCGAGTCGTGCCGCGCCGCATGGGCGAGTTCGCGCTCGCGTTCCTGCTCCTCGGTCACGTCCTGGAATGTGTGGACCGACCCGGAAACGTCCCCGGCCGCCCCCGTCCGTATCGGCACGGCCGTGTGGCGCACCAGCCGCTGCGATCCGTCGGTTCCGGCCATGGCCAGCAATGCGTCGGCTGAACCTTCCAGCCGATTTTCGCCATCGTCCTGCAGCCAGGCTCCGATCGGACTCCCGATGATCTGTTGCTCGCCGCCGCCGAACAGCTGAAGCGCCGCGTCATTGGCGTAGGTGATCCTGTCCCTGCCGTCCGTCGCGACGACCGCGTCGCGGATCGAATGCAGCGTCACGCGCAATGTTTCCTTCTCGGTCGCAAGCGCTTCGGCCGCGACAACCTCGCTGGTCACATCGCGATTGGTGCCGATCAGCCGTTTCGGACGGCTGCCGTCCATGACGTTTTTCATCAGCGCAATGATGTGGCGAACCTCGTCATCGGGCGTGATGATCCGGTATCGCAACTCCATGGTTTCGCCGCTCTGGATGGCGGCCTTGTTGAGCGCTTCGATATCCACCCGGTCTTCGGGATGCAGGCTGTCGGCCCATAGCTGACGCGTAACAGCACCGTCTCCGGGATCGACACCGAATATGTCGTACATACGCTCGTCCCAGATGAGCTCGTCGGTCTCTGGGTCGTATTGCCAGATGCCGATACCGCTGGCGTTCAATGCCAGCCGCAACCGCGCATTCGAGTGGACCAGGGCATGCTCCGCGAGCTTCTGCTCGGTGATGTCGGTCTGAACCGCGATCATCCGCACCGCAGAGCCGGATTCCGCATCGCGTTCGACCACGCAGCCGCGACCAAGAAACCAGCGCCAGTCGCCGTCCTTGTGACGCAGGCGGAATTCGGCTTCCAAAAGCGGAATCTCGCCGATGACGTTGCGCCGGCTGACATCCCTGACTTTGTCGACGTCCTCGGGATGCATCAGCGAAAGCCACAAATCGGTGTGGTCGGGAAGTTCATGCTCCATGTAGCCGAGCATGCGCTTCCAGCTCGCCGAATGCGTGCAAGCTCCGGTCGCGAAATTCCTGTCGATCACGCCCAGCCGCGCCGTGGACAGCGCGTGTTGCAAGACGTCATCGCCGTTCAGCGGGGTCGCGTTGCCTTTTGCCATGGAATGCCGTCGTTTTCCCTCTCGCGCCGAGTTCTTGCAGGAAAAAGACAAATATAAGTTAAAGCCGTCCTGCGTGACGTTAAGGAAAACACCTGCAATTTCCGGGGGTTGGCCCTCCCGCGCTTCAGTAGGCGTATTCGAGGAAAACGGGCTCGATCGAGCCGCCCCAGACCGAGTGATATTCGGTGATCATATGCTCGGCCGCAGTCGTTCCGCGCGCGACGATCTCTTCCAGCGGCGCCAGGAAATGCGCCTCGTCGAAGCCGTCGGCGTTGAGCTTTGCGCGCGCCAACAGGCCCTCGCGGGCAATGGCGAGCACGTCGTAGCCGACCTCGCGCATGGTCCGGTTGCCGACTTTCGCCTTCAGCCCGTCCCGCGGCACGCTGTCACGCGCCGCGACGACGTCCTGGAAACTCCAGTCGCGCGTCAGCGCGTCGGCCTTTTCCAGTGCCGCCTCGTCATAGAGGAGACCGACCCACAGCGCGGGCAGGGCGCAGATCTTGCGCCACGGGCCGCCATCGGCGCCGCGCATCTCCATGAACTTCTTCAGCCGCACTTCCGGGAAGACGGTCGACAGATGGTTCGTCCAGTCGCCCATGTTGGGCCGTGCGTCCGGGATCTCTCCCTCCAGCGCGCCATTCATGAACTGGCGGAACGTGACGCGGGTGCAATCGTGATACTTGCCCTCGCGCAGCACGAAATACATCGGCACGTCGAGCACCCACTGGGTGTAGTCCATGAAACCGAAATCATCGGCGAAGACGAAGGGCAGGACGCCGGCGCGGTCATTGTCCGTATCGCGCCAGATATCGGCACGCCACGACTGCAGCCCGTTCGGCTTGCCGTCCGTGAAGGGCGAGTTGGCGAAGAGCGCTGTCGCCACCGGTTGCAGGCGGTAAGCCACCTGCATCTTCTTGCGCATGTCGGCTTCGGACGAGAAGTCGAGATTGACCTGGATCGTCGACGTCCGGTGCATCATGTCGAGGCCCTGGCTGCCGACCTTCGGCATATAGGCGCGCATGATGTCGTAGCGCGATTTCGGCATGCGCGGCGTCTCGTCGAGCGTCCATTTCGGACTGGCGCCGAGGCCGAGGAACTTGATGCCGAGCGGATCGGCGATCTGGCGCAACTGCGACAGATGCGCGTTGGATTCGCGGCAGGTCTGGTGGATCGATTCCAGCGGCGCGCCTGACAGTTCGAACTGACCGCCCGGCTCCAGCGAGATTGCGCCCATGCCGGTCGGCTCGTAGAGCCCGATGATGCGGCCATCATCCATGATCGGTGACCAGCCGAGCTTTTCGCGCATGCCTTCCAGCAGCGCGCGGATCGAGCTGTGGCCCTCATAGGGCACCGGACTGTTGTTCTCGACGAAGAAGGGAAATTTCTCGTGCTCGGTGCCGATCCGCCAGTCTTCCTTCGGCTTGCAGCCGGAGGCGAGATAGTCCGCCAGTTCCTCTACCGAGGAGATCGGGGTTTCGTCGGTCGTGTCACGCGCCATCTGGCCGCCTCATATGATTTTCCGGTTCGCTAGATGGACATTTGCGAGCCGCCGGGCAAGCGCAAATTTGTTGACGCAGGATCAAACGAAATTGAATCAGCCCCAGTCGCCAATCGTCGCCTGGATGACCGCGAGCGCGGCAACGGCCGCGGTGTCGGCGCGCAGAATGCGGGGCCCGAGCGGAATGGCGGTGACGAAGGGCAGGGCGCGTAACTGGTCCCGCTCCGCATCGGAGAACCCGCCTTCCGGGCCGATCAACACGCCGAGCGGTCCTTTCGGCAAGGATTGCAGGATCGCGAGCGGGTTGTTCGTTTCGGCGTCTTCGTCGCAGAAGATTATCCGGCGATCCGGGTCCCAGCCGGCAAGCAGCCTGTCGAATTTCAGCGGCTCGCGGCTTTCCGGGATCGAAAGGATGCCGCATTGCTCCGCCGCCTCGGCGGCGTTCGCCGCCATGCGCTCCACATTGATCTTCGGCACCTGGGTGTGATGCGTCATCACCGGCTGCAAGACGCCGGCGCCCATTTCAACGGCCTTTTGAACCATGTAGTCGAGCCGGCCGGATTTGAGCGGGGCGAAGCAATAGACGAGATCGGACGGTGCGGGTTGCGCGCGCACCTGTTCGGCAAGCTCAAGCGCAGCCTGCTTTTTGCCGGGCTGGCGCAAAACCGCCCGCCATTCTCCCTCGCGCCCGTTGAAGACGAGCAGTTCCGCGCCTGCGGCGAGCCGCAGGACATTGAGCAGATAGTTCGATTGCGCCTTGTCAGGCACGACAGTCCCGCCGCTCGTCAGCGGGGCATCGATGAACAGGCGTTGCATCCGGTAATTGGCGCGCATGAGAGACGGATGGCCCGGCAGATGCGAAAGGTCAATCGCCGAAGGCGGATGGATGTAGCGCCGGGCGGTATCCGGCGGCGAGCGCCCGGACGATGGAAGGCGGCGTCAGCAATTTCAGACCGGACGGCTCCGCGGCCCCTGCGCCATAGCCCTCCAACGACCATGGCAGAAATCGACCGCCGAGAACCAGCCAGGCGCGGTCTTCGGCGGCAACCATCGCTCCATCGGGAAGCGCGTCCGGCGAGGGGTGGAGACGCTTGTCTTTTCCGTCAAGCCTTTCTTCATGCAGGACGGTGTCCATGTCCCGGGCTGACGGCTGCGGGCCTCCGTTACCGTCCGCCCAGCAAGCGGCGAATCGCTTCGCATCGGCACGCCGGCATTCGAAACAGGGGCGATGGCCGGCCGCGAGCGCCGTCGCCTCGTCGAGGAAGAACAGTTCCGTGTAACGGCCCGGTGTCATCGGCACGCGTCTGCGGCCCCTGAAAGCGCACAGGCAGCAGATCCAGGTCTTGTGTGTCCAGCGCCGTGTCGGATGCAGCCTGCGACCGGAATCGTGCAGGATTCCGCGATTTCCCATGAACATGCCACGCGCCGGATGGGCGACGATTTCTCCGAATGGCGTGACGCGGTTTTGTAGCGGCATGGAGGGATGTTGCTCCGGCAATACACGTCTGTGAATTTTTTATGGAACCCGGAAAACACTGTGGCGTTTTCGTGGCGTAAACCATATAGGGCTAACGTGCTTCGACACCCCTGTGATCGAAGACACATCCGGCTCCCGCCATGCGTGCTTCAATCTGGCGGCAACCGTAGGAAAAAAGGAATTCATCATGTCCGTTCGCGCGGCCGTCCTGTCGGCGGGAATGCTTCTCGCTATCTCTTTCTGGGGCCTCGCCGTCTACACAGATGGCGCGATGGCCGGGAAAGTGCCGACCGATGGATATGGCATTTCTGCGGGCACGATGGCGTCCGTCCGATAGCGGTTTCCTTCGCTTTTTAGCCCCTGGGCATCCCTTTCTCGCTAAGTCCCCATCTTTTCCTCGCTCCGGCTAACGGTTAAGACCGTTGCTTGAATTCAGGCGAGGACGACCGATCATGACTCTCGACAAGGTGACCAATATCTCCGACCTGCAGCGGATCGCGCGCAGGCGCGTGCCGCGCATGTTCTACGACTATGCCGATTCGGGCGCCTGGACGGAAAGCACCTATCGCGACAATTCCGATGCTTTCGCGAGGATCAAGCTGCGCCAGCGCGTGGCCCGCAAGATCGACAATCGCTCTGTGGCGACGACCATGGTCGGCCAGGATGTCTCGATGCCGGTCGCGCTTGCCCCGGTCGGCATGACCGGCATGCAGCATCCGGACGGCGAGATCCACGCGGCCCGCGCCGCGGAGAAATTCGGTGTGCCCTTCACGCTGTCGACAATGAGCATCTGCTCCATCGAGGAAGTGGCCAAGGCGACGTCGAAGCCGTTCTGGTTCCAGCTTTATGTCATGCGCGACCGCGGTTTCGCCGCCGACCTGATCGCACGCGCCAAGGCGGCCGGCTGTTCGGCGCTCGTCCTGACGCTCGACCTGCAGATCCTCGCGCAGCGCAACAAGGACGTGAAGAACGGCCTTTCGGCACCGCCGAAACCGACGCTCGCCAACATCATCAACCTGGCATTCAAGCCGGCCTGGTGCCTCGGCATGTTGCAGACGCAGAACCGGACCTTCGGCAACATTGCCGGCCATGTGAAGGGCGTCGAGGACATGTCGTCGCTCGCCGACTGGACCAACAGCCAGTTCGACCCGACGCTCGACTGGGAATCGGTCGAGTGGATCAAGAAGCACTGGGACGGACCGCTGATCCTCAAGGGCGTCAACGATGTCGAGGACGCGAAGATTGCAGCGCAGACTGGCGCCGACGCCTTGATCGTCTCCAACCATGGCGGCCGTCAGCTCGACGGCGCCGCCGCGTCCATCGACATGCTCGCCCCGATCGTCGACGCGGTCGGCGACAAGATCGAGGTGCATCTCGATTCCGGCGTCCGCTCCGGCATGGACATCTTCAAAGCGATCGCGCTTGGCGCCAAATCGACCTTCATCGGCCGCGCCTTCATCTACGGTCTTGGCGCCGCCGGCGAGGCGGGCGTCACCAAGGCGCTGCAGATGCTGCGCAAGGAGCTTGACATCACCATGGCGCTGGCCGGCGAAACAAATATCGCAAATGTCGGCCACCACAATCTGCTCGAAGCGCCGGCTACCGCGCGCAAGGTTCAGCAGGCGAAAGCCGAGCCGGCCGCAACGGCGGTCAAGTCGACCGCCACGACGAAATCGAAAACCGCCGCGAAGCCGAAGCCGGCTGCGAAACCGCGCGCGGCGGCCGCGAAGTCCACTGCCGCGCCCAAGCGGCAATCGACGGCAAAACGCGCGGCAGCTTCACGGAGCAAACCGACCGCCAAATCCTGATGATCGCCGTCCGGCCGGACAATCAGTCCGCCGGTTCGAGCCTCTGGGCGCGGCGCAGGCGGGAGACGGTCTGCCAGTTCTTGGCCCGCTCCGCCTCGCGGCTGTAGTTTTCGACAAATTCCATATGCGCCTCGGCGGCACGCTTCGCCGCGGCCGCATCGCCGGCGATGATCGCGTCATGGATGGCGCGGTGCTGTTGCAGCAATTCGTCTCGCGCACCCGGCAAACCATAGACCAGCGCACGCGAAAAGAAGATGCCGTTCTGCAGCATCCGATAGCAGGAGCGCAGCGCGTGCATCAGGAGGATGTTGTGGGCGCTTTCGCAGACCGCGTTGTGGAATTCGATATCGATTTCCGATTCTTCCTGGAAACCGTCCTTGGCATGGGCGGCTTCCATGCGCGTCATGATGTCGGTCAGAAGCGCCTTGTCGTCCTCGGTCGCCCGTTCGGCCGCGTGTGCAGCCGCAATCCCCTCGACGTCGCGACGGTATTCCAGATAGTCGCGCGTTGCCTTGGGATGCTTGGCGATCAGTTCCAGCATGACCGGCGAGAATACGTCGCCGATTACATCGGCGATAAATGTGCCGCCGCCATGCCGGGTGACCAAAAGCCCGCGGCCTTCCATGTCCTTGATGGCTTCGCGTAGTACCGGCCGCGACACGTCGAACTGGCGCGACAATTCGCGCTCGCCCGGCAGCTTGTCGCCGACCCTGAGGACGCCCTCGAGCACGAGCGTTTCGATCTGTGCACAAACCTCGTCGGCCGTACGCACGTGATCGATTCGCGAAAAGAAACCCGCTGACATCCTTGCCTCCCTCATTGCGACGAAAGTAGCGGGTCGGGAGGGCATTGGTCAATTTTATTGTCCAATTGATGCTGCGCCATGTGAAGTTCTGCTCTCCGCAAGGCGAGGATGGTTTCAGGCGGGAAAAGCCGATCCATGCGGCAATCGCGCCGGTATCATTCGTCTTCCGCCGCGCTATAGTCCGCCCGCAACTTTCGCCGCACTGGACACGATGACCGACCCGAGCACACCCCCGATGAAGCCCGAAACGGACACCCCGCCCGATACGGTCGAGCGCCGCGGCGCTTTCGGCTTTCCGCTGCATGCGGGCCGGGCCGCAGCGCTCGGCGAAATCCATTCGAGGCCCGCGCCGTCGATTGCCGCCCCGCGTGCGCTGGTGAAGCTGTGCTTCATGACCGAGGGCGGCGCGACGGTCGACCATGCGGTCCTGTCGGAACTCTCGCGCCGGCACGGCGCCGCGCCGCCGGTCAAGCAGGCGCGTCACCACACGATCCGCACCGGCAAGGGCACCTTGCAGTGGGAGCGCCACACCGAGGCATCGACCTATCTCTGGGAAGGGCCACTACCCGAAAACTTCGGCGCGCCGCTGACCGGCCATCCCTTCGGCGAGGAGTTCCCGGCCCCCGGCACGCTTATCGCCGGCGTCCGAATGGAGATCCGCAAACAGTCCGATGCGGCGATGGACCTGATCTCGGAATTCGATCCTGCCTCCTTGTGCTGCTCTATCGTCGAGGGTGGCCTCGCGACGATCGCCACCGATTTTCGCCAGGATGCGTCCGGCCTGACGCAGATCCTCGTCCTCGACAACGGCATGAGCCCGCAACGCACCGGCGCGCTGGCGCAGCGCCTTTTCGACATCGAGATCTACCGAACGTTGGCGATGCTCGGCCTGCCGCTTGCCCAGTCCCTGTCGCCGCGCATGCGCAAGGCCGAGGACCGGCTGGCGTCGCTCACGGACCGCATGCGCTCTGTCGAGGGCGGCGATGCCGAGCCCTTGCTTGACGAGATCACCGCGCTTGCCGCCGACCTCGAGGCGGATGCCGCGTCGAGCCTTTATCGCTTCGGCGCGAGCCGCGCCTATGACGAAATCGTCCATGACCGGCTCGACGCGCTCGCGGAGGAGCCGGTCACCGGCTACGAAACCTGGCGGGGCTTCCTGACCCGCCGCACCGCGCCGGCGATGCGAACCTGCCGCTCGGTCGAGGATCGGCTCGCCAATTTGTCGGAGAAGCTTGCACGCACGGCAACGCTGCTGCGCACCAAGGTTAATGTCGCGGTGGAGAAGCAGAACCGCGACCTGCTGCATTCGATGAACACCCGCGCCAAGCTGCAACTCAGGCTGCAGCAAACGGTCGAAGGCCTGTCGGTGGCCGCCGTTTCCTATTACATCGTCGGGTTGATCGCTTACCTCGCCAAAGGCGTCGGCGCGGAGCGTTTCGGCGTCAAGGACAGCGTCCTGACAGCCGCCGCCGTCCCGGTCGTCGTGCTGGTCATCTGGCTTCTGGTCCGCCGGATCCGCCGGTCGCACAGCGACGGCGGGCACTGAGAGCTCCGCTTAGCGAACTGCCGAGATCCGCGCGGCGCCTTCCGCCCGTGCGTCGTCGTCCCCGGTCAATCCGGCATCCCAATAGGGAACGCTGCCATAGAGATCGGCCAGGTAGTCGATGAACAGGCGCACCTTGATCGGCAGGAACTGGCGCGACGGGTAGATCGCGTGGACGGCGATATTGTGCGAGCCCTCATAGTCTGAAAGCACCTGCACCAGCCGGCCATCGGCAAGCTCCGGGCCGATATCCCAGGTCGAGCGCAGTCCGATACCGATATCCGCGAGAATCGCCTCGCGCACCACCTCGGAGGAATTAGTCATCAGCGTGCCATGCGGGCGGAACGCGACGGGCCCGCTCGGACCCTCGAGGCGCCATGCCTCGCCCGAGACATGCGTCAGGCAATTATGCTCCTCGAGATCTGCGAGCGAATTCGGCGTGCCGTGGCGTTCCAGGTAGGTCGGCGAAGCGCAGAGCATGCGCCGCACTGGCGCGATCTTGCGCGCGACGAGGCTGGAATCGGCGAGTTCGGCGATGCGGATCGCCACATCGTAGCCCTCGCCGACGATGTCGACGAATTCGTCGGACAGCACGAGATTGATCGCGAGATCCTTGTTGGCCTCCATGAATGCGCCGAGATGCGGCGCGATATGCATGCGGCCGAAGGAGGTCGGTGCGGACACTTTCAGTGTTCCGCGCGCGCTCGCGGCGCGGCGCGACACGAAGGCTTCCGCTTCCTCGACGCCCGCAAGGATCGCCACCACCCGTTCGTAATAGCCCTGTCCGGTCTCGGTCAGGGCAATCTGCCGGGTCGTCCGCTGCAACAGCCTTGAGCCGAGGCGGTCTTCGAGCCGGCGCAGCCGTTTCGAAACGACAGCCGGTGAAAGTCCGAGTTCGCGCCCGGCCGCCGACATACTGCCGGCTGAAACCACGCGGGAGAAGATTTCCAGATCGCCAAAGTTGCTCATTTTGTTTTTATCTCGCTGACAAATCGGCGTTGCTTTACCTTGCGGCATGTCTTTAGCTAAACGCTCTACGGGGCAAATGGGAAGTGATTTTTTCCCTTACGTAAAAAAGTAATTCGCATATCGGCTGCATTTGGATCACCCTGCGCGGCATTGTCAGGTCCGATTGCGCTATTTTGCAGGAAGTGGTAAAAAAGATTTACCAGTTAGGCGGGTGGAGGATGCCCGCCGGGGAGAGGCAGTCATGAACCAAATCCGTTTTCTGGATCCGCGTCCCGACATCGTCGCGCGGCGCGACGAAATTCGTGCCGGTCTGGCGGAACTGGTGCCGGCCGACTGCCTCGTGACGGACGAGCGCGAACTCGTGCCCTTCGAGACGGATGCCTTCACGGCCTATCGCCGCGTGCCGCTTGCGGTGGTCCTGCCGGAGACGACCGAGCAGGTCGCCGCCGTGATGAAATATTGCTCCGCCAATGGCGTTCCGGTGATCCCGCGCGGCGCGGGCACATCGCTTGCCGGCGGCGCGATCCCGCAGGAGGACGCCGTGGTGATCGGCGTCTCCAAGATGTCGCGCATCCTCGAGATCGATTTCGAGAATCGCACCGCGCGGGTCCAGGCCGGCGTCACCAATCTGCGCATTTCCGACGAGGTGTCCGCCGACGGCTTCTTTTATGCCCCGGACCCGTCCTCGCAGCTCGCCTGCACGATCGCCGGCAATATCGGGATGAATTCCGGCGGCGCGCATTGCCTGAAATATGGCGTGACCACCAACAATCTGCTCGGCGTGAAGATGGTGCTTCATGACGGCACGGTGATCGATCTTGGCGGCAAGGCGCTGGACGCGGAAGGCTACGACCTGCTCGGCCTCGTCTGCGGTTCGGAAGGCCAGCTCGGCATCATCACCGAGGCGGTGGTGCGTCTGATCGCCAAGCCGGAAGGTGCGCGGCCGGTGCTGTTCGGCTTCGATTCATCCGAGGTGGCGGGTGCCTGCGTCGCCGATATCATCGGCGAGGGCATCATTCCGGTCGCCATCGAATTCATGGACAAGCCGGCGATCGACATCTGCGAGGCCTTCGCCCATGCCGGCTATCCGATGGATGTCGAGGCGCTTCTGATCGTCGAGGTCGAAGGCTCGGACGACGAGATGGATGCGATGCTGAAGAAAATCATCGCGATCGCCAGGAAGCACGACGTCAAGCGCGTCAAGGAAAGCCAGTCGGCCATGGAAGCGGCAACGATCTGGAAAGGTCGTAAATCCGCCTTCGGCGCGACCGGCCGTGTCGCCGACTATATCTGCATGGACGGCACGGTGCCGCTCGGCCAGCTCTCGCATGTGCTGCGCGAAACCTCGAACATCGTCGAAAAATACGGGCTGCGCGTCGCCAATGTCTTCCATGCCGGAGACGGCAACATGCATCCGCTGATCCTCTATAATGTCAACGACCCGGAGGAAGCGGAGAAGGCGGAAGCCGCCGGTGCGGAAATCCTGAAACTCTGCGTCGATGCCGGCGGTTGCCTGACCGGCGAGCACGGCGTCGGGATCGAGAAGCGCGACCTGATGCTGCACCAGTTTACAGAAACGGACCTGAACCAGCAGTTGCGCGTGCGCGCGGCCTTCGATCCGGCCTGGCTTCTCAATCCCTCCAAGGTCTTCCCGCTCGACCTCGAGATGCGCAAGGCGAACTGACCATGGCGACCGAAACAATGACACCGGCCTCGGAAGAAGAGGCCGCCGGGATCGTCCGCGAGGCGGCGGCGAAAGGCACGACGCTGGAGATCGCCGGCGGCGCCACCAAGCGCGGCATCGGGCAGCCATTTTCGGCGGCTCGCGTCTTGTCGACGGCCGGTCTGAGCGGCATCACCCAGTACGATCCGGCCGAACTGGTGCTGACGGCCCGGGCAGGAACGCCGATCGCGGAGATCGAGGCGGCGCTCGCCGAGAACAACCAGATGCTCGCCTTCGAGCCGGGCGACTGGCGCGGTCTGTTCGGCGCGAACGGCGTCCCGGCAATCGGCGCGCTCGCATCTGCCAACATCTCCGGCCCCCGCCGCTTCGTCGCCGGGGCCGCGCGCGACGCACTGCTCGGCGTACGCTTCGTCAACGGATCCGGCGAAATCATCAAGAATGGCGGCCGGGTGATGAAGAACGTCACCGGGCTCGACCTCGTCAAGTTGCTGGCCGGAAGCTGGGGCACGTTCGGCCTGCTGACCGAAGTTTCCTTCAAGGTGCTGCCGCGCGCCGAAACCGAAACGACTTTGGTCATTCATAGCCAGCATGAGGACGAAGCCGCCAATCTGATGGCGGCGGCCATGGGCACCAGCGCGGAGGTCTCCGGCGCGGCCCATCTGCCGGAAAGTGTCGCCGGTCGTTCGGGGATCGACGGCGGGTCGGCGACAGTGCTCCGCCTCGAAGGCTTTTCGGAATCCGTCGCAGCGCGGCTTGGCCGTCTGAAGGCTGCGCTTCCCGGCGTCGCGAATGCGAGCGAACTCGACGAGACGGCTTCGAAGTCGCTGTGGATCGCCATCCGCGATGTGAAACCCTTTGCCGGCGGCATGAAGCCGCTTTGGAAGATATCCGTCGCGCCGATGGCCGGGCATGACGTGGCCGCGATGATCCTTCGCGAAGTCCGTGGCGAGGCCTTTTATGACTGGCAGGGCGGGCTGGTCTGGCTTCAACTGGACAATGAAGGCGACGCCTCCGCCGGGATCGTCCGGTCAGCCGTGGCGAAATGCGGCGGCGGGCATGCGACGCTGATCCGTGCGGCGGAGGATATCCGCGCCGCGACGCCGGTATTCCAGCCTCAGGCGGCGCCGGTTGCCGCGCTGGCGGAGCGGGTGCGCGCTGCGCTCGATCCGGCCGGCATTTTCAATCCCGGCAGAATGGTGTGGAATGGCAGCCGCAAGGCCGCATGAACCCGAACTGGAGTAAGCACCATGACAGATCCCCACACCCCGCCACCCATCGCGCCGCGCCAGACCGACGGATGGCTCGAGCCCGGCCCGCAAAATGCGCTGGTCATCTACATTCTCTATCTCGTCGGCTTCGTCATCGGCATTACCGCCATCGTCGGCATCGTCATGGCCTATCTGAACCGCGGCAAGGCCGGCGGGTTCGTCGAGTCCCATTACACCTGGCAGATCCGCACTTTCTGGATTGCGATTCTGGGGTTCTTTATTTCGACCATTCTGCTTTTTGTCGGGATCGGGTTCCTGCTGGGCATTGCGGTTGCGGTTTGGATCATCGTGCGCGTCGTGAAAGGCCTGATGGCGCTGCAGAAAAACGAACCGATCGCCGATCCGTCAAGCTGGTGGATCTAAACACCTCGAAAGACCTGTCGCCATGCAGACCAATTTCACCGCAGAGCAACTGAAGGATCCCGGCGTGGCCGCGTCGGAGAAGATCCTGCGCACCTGCGTGCATTGCGGCTTCTGCACGGCGACCTGTCCGACCTATCTGACGCTCGGCAATGAACTCGACAGCCCGCGCGGCCGCATCTACCTGATCAAGGACATGCTGGAGAACGGCCGGCCGGCCGACGAGAAGGTGGTCACCCATATCGACCGCTGCCTGTCCTGCCTCTCCTGCATGACGACCTGCCCGTCGGGCGTCCACTACATGCATCTCGTCGACCATGCCCGCGCGCATATCGAAAAGACCTACAAGCGCCCCTTCTTCAATCGGCTCACGCGCAATGTCCTCGCGATGGTTCTGCCCTATCCGAACCGGTTCCGGACGTCGCTCTATGCCGCGAAGCTCGGCCGTCCGTTCGCCGGCCTGTTCAAGGCGATCGCGCCGCTCAAAGCCTTCGGGGCGATGCTGGAGCTGGCGCCGAAGACAATCGAAGAACCGTCGACCTTCGCCGAACCCGGAACGCATGCGCCGGCAAAAGAGAAACGCGGTCGCGTCGCCATACTCACCGGTTGCGCCCAACCGGTCCTCAAGCCCGGCATCAACGAGGCGACAATCCGGCTTTTGACCCGGCTCGGCGTCGAGGTCGTGGTGCCTGAAGGCGAGGGCTGCTGCGGCGCGCTCGTCCACCATATGGGCCGCGAGGAACAGGCGATGGATGATGCGCGGCGCAATGTCGATGCCTGGATGCGCCAAGTCGACCAGGGCGGGCTGGACGCGATCATCATCACCGCGTCCGGCTGCGGTACCACCGTCAAGGATTACGGCTGGATGCTGCGCGAGGACCCGGCCTATGCGCAAAAGGCCGTGCGCGTCTCGGAACTGGCAAAGGACATAACCGAGTATCTCGCCGCCATCGACCTGCCCGAGCCGGCGGTGAAACCCAACCTGACCGTCACCTATCATTCCGCCTGCTCGATGCAGCACGGCCAGAAGATCACCGCTGCGCCGAAGAACCTGCTCAAGGCGGCGGGCTTTCAGGTGAAGGATCCGGCGGAAGGGCATCTGTGCTGCGGCTCGGCCGGCACCTACAACATCATGCAGCCGGAAATCTCCGCGCAACTTAAGGCACGCAAGGTCCGTAATATCGAAGCGACGAAACCTGACGCGATCGCCACCGGCAATATCGGCTGCATCACCCAGATCGCCTCGGGCACGGATATCCCGATCCTCCACACGGTCGAACTGCTCGACTGGGCCTATGGCGGGCGCAAACCGGACGGCGTCCCCGAAGCGAAGCCGTCGCGCCTCGACGCGTTACTGGAGGCGGAGTGAATCAGGCGGCCTGAAAAGTGATCGTAAAGGTGGTGCCGTCCGCGCCCGTGGCGACCTCCACGGTGCCGCCCGCCTGCTGGGCCAGGGCGTCGATCAGCCTGCGGCCAAGTCCCGCGCCGCCGTCGCTCCCGCCGACGCCCAGCCCGTCATCCGCGATCGTCAGCACCTTCTTGCCGTCGCGGGTCTCGAAGGCGACTGACACCTTGCCCCCGCCTTCGCCAAAAGCGTGCTTGATGCTGTTCGTGGCGACCTCGTTGACCAGAAGTCCGATGGTGATCGCCTTGTCTCTGGGTATTGTCGTGTTGTCGCTGCGGCAATCGAACGCGATATTCCGGTCATGCGCCGCGGTCTGTTCAAGCGCCTTGCACAGGTCGGTGAGATAGTCGCCCAGCAACACCATCCCCGAATCGTTGAACTGGAACCGCAATTGGGAATAGGCCCGCGCGTAGCTTTCGACGCGACCAAGCGCCGCCTGCAGGATTTCGCGCGCCTCGGGTCCGGCGTCGCGCATCTGAAGACGCATCACCGCGGCAATGGAGGCGAAGCTGTTCTTGACCCGGTGTTCCAGCTCGATCAGCAGGACCTCGCGGTCATGCATCGCCTTACGCGCCGTACGGCGGAAAATCTCGGCGAGCGCCACGGAAAAATAACCGGCGGCCAGATTGACGAAGACACGCGGCCCGTCGCCGTCCACCTCGAAGGCAAAGCTGCCGGCGACCGGCAGCACGTAATACCAGGCATGCAGTCCGGCCAGTGTCTGGCAGACGAAGCCGGAAAACCAGCGCCCGAATAACGTGGCAACAAGGACGATGGGTACGCCCAGTGCGAACGGCCCTGCACCGGGAAGGTAGATGTCGGTCAAGGCGCGCAAGAGCACCGTAAAGCCGGCGCACAGGACGCCAAAGAAGAACTGCGTGACCAGCGGAGGCAGCGGTCGTGCGATATCCGGGATGTCGATACTGGCGAGCCGGCGCAAGGCCCGTATCCTTCTTGTCTGCCCCAACGACCGTAATCTTATCAGAACCAAACAGTTGCGCCAGCACAGCTTTTGACTTGCGGCGCAGCCCAGCCATCCCCTAAACGGACACCCGACTCCGACTGAAGAGGGAACAAGATCATGCAGCAGCGCAAACTCTGGAAAAACGGACCGGAGGTCGGCGCGATCGGGCTCGGCTGCATGAGCTTCGCGGGCCCCTACGGCAAGGTCGACGAGGCGCAGGCACACCGCATCCTCGCCGCCGCGCTCGATCATGGTGTTACCCATCTCGATACGGCAGTGCTTTATGGCGGCGGCGTTTCGGAAAACTATATTGGCTCCTTCATCAGGGACAACGGGAACCGTTTCACCATCGCCACCAAGGCCGGCATCGTCACCAAGCCGGAACGCCGCTTCGACAACACCGCGGCCTATCTGCGCGACTCGGTGGAAGCCTCGCTGAAGCGGCTTGGCCTCGAGCACATTGAACTGTTCTACCTGCACCGCCGCCAGCAGGAGATTCCGATCGAGGAGGTGATGGGCACGCTGGTGGAGCTGAAGGAGGAGGGCAAGATCGGCGCCATCGGCCTGTCCGAGATCGCCCCATACACATTGCGCCGCGCCGCCGCCGTCCACCCGGTCGCGGCAGTGCAGAACGAATACTCGCTCTGGACGCGGCTGCCGGAACTGGGCCTGCTGCAGGCCTGCGCGGAACTGGGCACGAGTTTCGTTGCCTTTTCGCCGGTCGGGCGCGGTATCTTCTCCAGCAGGATGCCGGTGATCGAGGAACTCGGCGAAAACGATTTCCGCCGCTCCAACCCGCGCTTTGCCGAGCCGAATTATTCGCTCAACAAGGCCATCGTCTCGAAATTCAACGACTACGCGACAAGTCAGGGCATGGCGCCCGCGACCATGGCGAACGCATGGGTGCTGAGCCGTGGCGAGAACATCATCGCCATCCCGGGCACGAAGTCGCCGGAACATCTCGCCGAGAACGCGAAAGCCGGCGATGTTGTCCTGACAGAAGCGCAGCTCGCCGAGATCGAGCGGCTGCTGCCAGTGGGCTTCGCTTATGGCGACCGCTACTCCGACCGCCAGTCGAACGGCCCGGAGCGCTATTGCTGAAAAATGCGTTGGCTCGCTTCGGCGCGGCATGACAGAGATCAATGCCGCGCGCGTGGCCCCGTGCAAGGTGGAATCCCAAAAGACAGGAGGACTGAATGTTCGAGCGTATTATCGTCGCAACCGACGGGTCGGACCACGCCAAGGAAGCGGTCAAGGTCGCGTGCGATCTCGCCGGGAAATACGGGTCGCGCCTGCATATCGTGCACACGCCGCAGGCCATCGGCGACACGCTGATCGTCGGCTATACGGCCGTGCCGGTGCCGCCGACCAAGGAAGAGATCGAGAAGGCGGGCCGCGAAGTCATCGGCGCCACCGAGGCCGCCGTTCGCGAATGCGGCGTATCCGACTTCACCAGCCAGCTGGTCAGCGGCGACCCGGCCCACGCCATCGTCGAAGAGGCCAAGGCGCACAAATCCGACCTGATCGTGATGGGCCGGCGCGGACTCGGTTCGCTGACCGGTCTCCTCGTCGGCTCGACCACGACCAAGGTTGCCCAGCTTGCCCCCTGCGCGGTGCTGACGGTCAAGTGACCGCCAGCCGCTCCCGGCGGAACAGCATCGGGCGCACTATCCTGAACGCCAGCACCGCAACCGCCTGGATGGCCGCATAGCCGCCAATCCAGGCGAACAGCGAAAGCTGGTGTTCGGCGCCGGCGATGCCGGACATCACCCCGCCGACGACAAGCGCGCAGGCGATGCCCACGGCCAGCGTCATCGCTGCATAGTCATTGCTGAAAACCCACCAATCGGGGTGCCTCTCGGCATAGGCGCCGAGCACGAGCGCCGCAAAAAGCACGACCGCGCTGGCGATCGCGCCGTCGAAGAACACGAACATCGAAAAAACCTCCAAGCCTTGAACCGCGAAGAGCCTTCGCGGTGTCGGACGGTGGCTTTCTGGTTTGCGGAGCCGGGAAGGCTGTGCGGACCTTGGGGGAGGCCAGCTTTTCGGACGCGTTCGGGCCGGGTCGTCGCCCGACCCGAACATTATACATCTGGCCCGGATCGGTCGGCAATCGGGATTTTCGGCTTGCGGTTGGACGCGAGCGCTTCGGATACCATATCGAAGCAAAGGAGATTTCCATGACCGAGACGATGCGAACCGAAACCGACACGATGGGCAAGGTCGAGGTGCCGGCCGACCGCTATTGGGGCGCGCAGACGGGCCGCTCGCTGATCAACTTCCCGATCGGGACGGAGAAGATGCCGGTGCCGCTGGTGCGCGCGCTCGGCATCGTCAAGAAGGCGGCGGCGCTGGCCAATCGCGATCTCGGCAATCTTGAAGAGAGGCTGGCCGGGGCCATCGCGGAGGCGGCGGGCGAGGTGATCGACGGCAAGCTCGACGACAATTTCCCGCTCTCCGTCTGGCAGACCGGCTCGGGCACCCAGTCCAACATGAACGCCAACGAGGTGATCGCCAATCGCGCGATCGAGATTCTCGGCGGCGAGATCGGTTCCAAGACGCCGGTCCATCCGAACGACCATGTCAATCGCGGCCAGTCCTCCAACGACACCTTTCCGACGGCCATGCATATCGCTGCCGCCGTCGAGGCGAATGAGCGGCTGATCCCGGCCTTGCGCCACATGATCGCGGCGCTCGCGGACAAGGAAAAGGAATTCGCCGACATCGTGAAGATCGGCCGCACCCACACTCAGGACGCGACGCCGCTGACGCTCGGCCAGGAATTTTCCGGCTATCGCGCCGCGCTGGAACTGGGGCTGGCCCGGATCGAAACCGCGCTCGGCGATGTCCATGCGCTCGCCCAGGGCGGCACGGCCGTCGGCACCGGGCTGAACGCGCCGGATGGTTTCGCCGAGGGCTTTGCCGCGAAGGTCGCCGAGCTGACCCGCCTGCCGTTCCGCACGGCGGAAAACAAGTTCGAGGCGCTGGCGAGCCACGGCGCGCTGGCCCAACTGCATGGCAGCCTTTCGGCGCTGGCCGGCGATCTGTTCAAGATCGCCAACGATATCCGCTTCCTCGGCTCCGGACCGCGCTCCGGCCTCGGCGAACTGATCCTGCCCGAAAACGAGCCGGGCTCGTCGATCATGCCGGGCAAGGTCAATCCGACCCAGGCCGAGGCGCTGACCATGGTCGCCGCGCGCGTCATGGGCAACCAGACCACGGTGAACGTCGCCGCATCCCAGGGCCATTTCGAGCTGAACGTGTTCAAGCCCGTCATCGCAGATGCGGTGTTGCAATCGCTGCGCATCCTTGCGGACGCGACCGTGTCGTTCACCGACCGCTGCCTCGTCGGCATCGAGGCGAATCGCGATCGCATCGCCGATCTCGTCAGCCGCTCGCTGATGCTGGTGACCGCGCTGGCGCCGTCGATCGGCTACGACAATGCCGCGGCGATCGCAAAGGCGGCGCACAAGAACGGCACGACGCTGCGCGAGGAAGCCATCGCCAGCGGCCATGTCACGGCGGAGGAATTCGACCGGATCGTGCGTCCAGAAAACATGGTCTGATGAACGAGGTGATGAATGTCGTTCGCTTCTGGTGAACGCATTGTCGCCGCGTGGACGGATTGTTGCGTCGCAGCAAATGAATATGTTCCGCGGCATCCATCAACTCGAGGTTCACGACTATGTCGAATTCCATCATCCTTCTCGTGGCGCGCATCCTGCTCGCCTTCATCTTCATCATGTCTGGCTGGGGCAAGTTCTTCGCCATCGAGGGCACCGCCGGCTATATCGCGTCGGTCGGCCTGCCGGCGGCGACGCTGCTCGCTTGGGCGGCCGCCGTTTTCGAGCTGGTCGCCGGTATCGCCCTGCTGGTTGGCTTCCGCACCCGCGAGACCGCCTGGGCACTGGCCGCCTTCACGCTGTTTGCCGGCTTCGTCTTCCACTACCAGCCGGCCGACCAGATGCAGATGATCATGTTCATGAAGAACCTCGCCATCGCCGGCGGCTTCCTCGTCCTCGGTCAGATCGGCGCCGGTTCGCTGTCGCTCGATGCGCGCATCGGTTCGGCAAAGCCCGCGATCGCCTGATACCAAAGCGACTTGCAATAATGCGCGGCGCGGGGCCATGTCCCGCGCCGTTTTCATGTCGGGAACCATGCCGGAAGTGCGGAGTGATCCGCTTGGCATTTCGTCGCGTAGATCAAGGACCGGGCCGCATTCACCCCCTGATTTCGGTTCGGACATGGGGCGGCATGCCCGAACAGCCGTCCAGAAAAGCCGCGCTGCCGACCCTCTCGCAGCGCGGTTTTTTCGTTCAGGCGCCAAGCGCCGCCGCCAGCGCCGCGACCGTATCGCGGCGGTCCGCACCGCCGGGCGCGGGCTTCGGCGCGAACAGGCAGGCCTGCGATTGCAGGATCACGCCGTCCTTCAGCACTTTGAGATGGTTGGCGCGCAGCGTCGAGCCGGTCGAGGTGATGTCGACGATCACGTCGGCCTGGCCGGCCGCCGGTGCGCCCTCGGTCGCGCCGAGGCTTTCGATGATCCGGTAGAGCTGAATGCCGTGGGTCTGCGAGAAATGCTGCTGCGTCAGCCGCCAGTATTTCGTCGCGATGCGCAGCCGCCGCCCGTGGCGGTGGCGGAAATCGGCGGCGACGAGGCCGAGATCGGCCATGGTCTCGACATCGAACCATGGCTCGGGAACCGCGACGACGACATCGGCATGGCCGAAACCGAGCTGCGCCAGCCGCTCGACACGGTTCTCGCTGTCCGGCAGGCCCTCGCGCACCAGATCCTCGCCGGTGATCCCGAGATCGATCGAGCCCTTGCCGAGTTCGCGGGCGATTTCGGAGGCCGACAGGAAGGCGACCTCGACCTGCGGATGGCTGGCGACGGCGGCGCGATAGGTGCGCGCATCCTTCGGCGGCTCGACGGCATAGCCGGCGGCGTCCATCCGCTTCAGCGCCTCTTCCTTGAGACGGCCCTTGGAGGGCACGGCGATGGTGATCGTCTCGCTCATGCCGCGCCTCCCGTCAGCGCGCCGATGCGGTCGAGCCAGACCGAGAAGCCGACACCGGGCATGGCGGTCTTCGCGCCGAGCATGGTCAAGAGCCGGTCGTAGCGGCCGCCGCCGACGAGGACGAGCCCGTCCGGCAGCGTGATTTCGTAGACCAGCGCGGTGTAGTAATCGAGCGCGCGGCCGAAGGCGGCGTCATAGGAGACGGCGGCGGTGTTGACGCCGGCCCGGTCCATCTCGGCCTCGCGCTCCGCGAAACCGGCAATCGCCCCCGACAAGTCCAGTCCGTTTGCGAAAGCGAAATCGGAGAGCGCCACGGCGGCCGCCTTCAGCGGCGCGCGGATGGCGAGGAAATCGCGCAGCGTTGCCAGCGCCGCCGCGTCCGGCGCGATCTCGGCGGCGTCGAAACGCGCGATCAGCCGGTCGGCGATCTCGCCCGCATCGCGGCCGCCGGAGTTTTCAAGGCCCGCGATGCGCAGCCGCATGTTTAGCGCGTTGACGAGCGCCGAACGGTCGCGCGCTTCGCAGGGTTCGAGAATGTCGGCCGGCACCTCCGGCGGGGCGGAGGGATGCGCCAGCGTATCGAGCGCCGCATCCAGCGTGGCGCGGTCGCCGAAGGCATGGCTGAGCCGCACGGCCCAGCCCCGCGGCAGGCCGAGCCCGGTGATCACGGCGTTGAACACGGCCTGGTCGCCAAGCGTCGTGACCGTCTTCGCCGACACGCCGAGCGCCTTGAGGAAGGCGAGCGCATCGGCCAGCGACCGCGCATCCGCCGAAGCGCTGTCCGTGTCGCCGATATCCTCGATACCGGCCTGCAGGAATTCGTTGCCGCCGGCGCGGCGCTGCCGGAACACCGTGCCGACATAGCCGTAGCGGCGCTGTCCGGTCTCTGCGGTTTCGAGATGATGCAGGCAGACGGGAATGGTGAATTCCGGGCGCAGGCACAACGTCTCGCCAGTCTCGCTTTCCGACAGGAAGATGCGGCGCCTGAGTTCCTCGCCGGCCGTGTCGAGAAACGGATCGGCTGGCTGCAGGACGGGCACGTCGAGCCGCTCCGCGCCCAGCTGGGCGAGGATGGTCTCGATGTCGGCGCGCGCCGAAAAGGAGCGAAGGGCGTTCATGCCAGTCCAATTCTACAAGATGCGCCGCAATGCAACAGCCGAAGCCGTCCGGGAGGCCATCCGTGCCGATTTTTCAAGCACCCGTGTCGCCGGGCGCGCTTCATCGCCGCCGCAGACTGTTGTCCACGGCGTCGAGCGCCTCGCTCCGCTGGTTGCTGCCGGGGTCGCGTCACGACGTGTCGGGGCTGGTCCAGGCGTCGCGGGCAAGGAAATCGCACTCGGCGAGCACCTGCTCCAGCGCGGTCTTCGGACGCCGCTTCCAGCCGGGCGGACGGCCGGGGCGCATCGGCCACCAGCGCTTCGGGCGGCAAGTGGCGAGATGCCGGCGCGCCCGCCAGCGGGCAAGCCGCAGCGCGTAGGCGTCGAGTTCCACCAGCGCATGACGCAGCGCCGCGATGCGCCGGCAAAGCGCGCCGGCCTTGATCGGTTCGTCGGGCGGCCGCACCGGGGTGAACCAGCGGGCATAGACGGGATCGGATAGCGCGGCGATTTGCTCGGGCGTCAGCCAAGGTTCGCAATAAGGCTTGATCGGATCAAATAGGCGGAAGGCGGGGAGGCGGGGATTCGTGCTTGCCCCCTCACCAACCTCGTCTGGCTCGCTTCGCTCGCAAGCCTTCGTATCCTCTCCCCGAGGGGGCGAGGACGGGTCCGCCGTGCCGCGCACAGGCGCCGGCCCGACATCAAGGTCCAGCTTGCAGGCCGCCATCGCGATCAGCCGGCGCGCGGCATATTCGGCCGGGCGCAGGATCGAAAGGATGCGGCAGTACAAAAAACGCGGCAGCGTCGCGACGAAGGGAGCGAGCGAGGTGATGCCGGCCAGCCGGTATAGCTGCATGACGATCCGTTCGATCTCGCCGAAATTCCTGTCGATCGCAAGATGCCAGTCGAAGTCCGTGTCGTTTTCCATGGCTTGAGCGTAGGGCGGCGGACGGGGAGGTGGATGAGTTTTAGGGCGGGGATTTGGCTTGTACTCGGTAAGTGCTTGGGAATGAGAGGGTTTTCGTTTGTCGCTTCGCGACGACCCCCACCCTGTATCCACCGGCCCTCCGCTTTAGCTTCGGGCGTTCGTCGCTCCAATCGACAAGTCGTTGTCGATTGGCCGGCTGCGCCGACCACTCCTCACCCCCTCAAGGGGGAGGGAAGGCCTCCACACCACTGCTGGAGCCTGGTACGTCGTGGCAGGCTCAACTGCCGGTTCAGATGTCTTCCCTCCCCCTTGAGGGGAGGGATGAAGGGTGGGGGTGTTCCAGAGGGCTCAAAGGTTGGCCGTCGCCCGGTAAACCGGCGTCACGCCAATCCGAGTTCGCGCAGGATCGTCTCGATGCAGCCGTCGAAATTTTCCGAGAGTTCGCCGGTGTTGATACGGATGATCCTGTAACCCTGAGTCTTCAGCCATGCGTCGCGCTTCGCATCGGAAAGAAGCCGTTCGGGCTCGAAATGAAACTCGCCATCGACCTCGATCACCAAGCGGCACGACTGGATAGCGAAATCCGCGATGTACCGGCCTATCGGCACCTGCCGCCGGACATGCAGGCCGTAGTGACGCTTGAACTGGCGGAGTTCCGACCAGAGCCTTTTTTCGCCCTCGGTGGCGTTGTTCCTGAGCGACCGCGCGCGCCTTACCGTCGATGGTCTGTTGCCCGTCGGAGACATCGCCACCCCCACCCTGTATCCCTCCCCACAAGGGGGAGGGAGGACACAGGCTATGCACCTTCTATTTGGAAGACAACGCCTGGCACCGAGACATGAGACAATGGCGGCGAGGTAGGCGCCCTCCCTCCCCCTTGTGGGGAGGGATGAAGGGTGGGGGTGCTCCAGAGGGAGCCGAACTATCCGGCCTTCGCGCGGTCCTCGGCCTGGCTGGCGAGGAGTTTCAGGATTTCGGGGACGATCTCGGTCTCGGCGATCTCGTACTGGCCGGGGCGGGCCTCTCGGTATTCCTCGTTGGAGGCGATGGCCTCGGCCTGTTTGCGGCCCTCGATCATGTCCTTGATCTGGACCATGCCGCGATCGCGCTCATCGGAACCCTGGATAATCGCGATGGGGCAGCCGCGCCGGTCGGCATATTTGAGCTGGTTGCCGAACTTCTTCCAGTTGCCCTGATACATCTCGGCACGGATGCCGGCTGCGCGCAGGTCCTGGACGAAATTCTGGTAGCGGCCGAGCGCCGCCGTGTCGCCGTCCATGACGGTGACGAGGACCGGCGCAACGACGTCGTCCTGGCCGAGCTTGCCGAGGTTTTTCAAGGCGGTCATCAGGCGCGACACGCCGATGGAAAAGCCGGTCGCCGGAACGTCCTGCCCGGTGAAGCGCTTGACCAGCCCGTCATAGCGCCCGCCGCCGCCGACCGAGCCGAACTGCACCGTCTCGCCCTTCTCGTTGGTGACGTCGAAGAGGAGTTCCGCCTCGTAGACCGGTCCGGTGTAGTATTCGAGGCCTCGAACGACGGAGGGGTCGGTTCTAATACGTTCGATGTCTTGGCCGGGCGCCAGGCGCTGGATCGTGTGATCCCGTTCATCCCGGAAGTAACTCTGAACATAACCGGCCTGCTGGAAGCTAACTTCCATTGCCGCCAGTTCCCGGATCCCTTCGGCGAGTTTCTTGTTCAGATCGATTGACAGCGCTAGTTCGCCCAATCGGCTCAAGCCGGCACTGTTTTCATAAACTGTCTTGGCGGGATTCACGGCGTCGACGATTTCGATGAAACGATCCTGCTTGTCTCCGAGCCAGTCTGCCCCCGGATGGTAAAACGGATTGGGCAACGCGTCGGCATCGCGTTCTTCGTCGCTGAAAGAAAGCTCCTCCATCCGCTGCTCGAAGTTGAGGAACGAAATCAACGTCTCGATTTCAGGCGCTTTCAGCTTTGCACCCGGTGTGAAGTCGCCACTCTCGTCCTTGCGGCCGTCGCCGAGCAGTAGCCTGACGCCTTCGGCGCCGAATTTGTCGAACTTGTCCATCGCGCGCAGAACGGTCAGCCGCGTGTGTCCGTGTTCCTCGCCTTCCAGCCCGATCGCATCGAGCACCCCGTCCAGCACCTTCCGGTTGTTCACCCGGATCACGTAGTCGCCGCGCGCTATGCCGAGCGCTTCCATCGTGTCGGCCATCATCATGCACATCTCGGCGTCCGCCTGGACGCCCGGCGCGCCGACCGTGTCGGCGTCGAACTGCATGAACTGGCGGAAGCGGCCGGGGCCGGGCTTCTCGTTGCGGAACACCCATCCGGCCCGGTAGGTGCGGTAGGGGAGCTGGATCGTGTTGATGTTCTCGGCGACATGGCGCGCCAGCGGCGCGGTCAGGTCGTAGCGCAGGCTCATCCACTGCTCATCATCGTCCTGAACGGAGAAGACGCCCTCGTTGGGGCGGTCCTGGTCGGGCAGGAATTTTCCGAGGCAATCGGTATATTCGAAGATCGGCGTTTCGACCGGGTCGAAGCCGTAGCGCTCATAGACCGCCCTGATCTTGCCGACCATCTCGTCGGTGGCGCGGATGTCGGCGGGGGAGCGGTCGACGAAGCCGCGCGGCAGGCGCGCTTTCAGCTTCTGGGGCTTTTTCTTTTTCTCGGACATGAAAGGGCCTGTCGGGCAGGGAGGAGCGGTTTGGCGGCTCTCTACCGCACGGACCTTTCTGCTGCAAGCAATGGAGGCTCGCGCGGTGCATGACACCACTCACCGGCATGTGATTGGCGCGCCTGCGAAAGTGGGGCTATGGCTTCTCGGCCGGCATGTGCCGGTGACCGGAACTCCCTATATGCACAACATCGCGAAATTCCTCGCAGCGGCGCTTATCGCCGCCGCGCTGCCCCATGCCGCCTTCGCCCAGCAGGACACGACTGCCGATCATTCCGCCATGGGCCACACAGTGTCGGCGGCGCCGAAGGGCGACCAGGGCCCGTCCTCCATGGCGTTCGCCGAGGCGAATGCCGCCATGCACGCTGCCATGGATATCGAGATCAGCGGCAATGCCGACGTCGATTTCGCGCGCGGGATGATCGCCCATCACGAGGGCGCCATCGCCATGGCCAAAGTCGTCCTGGAATATGGCAACGATCCCGAGATGCGGGCGCTCGCAGAGGAGATCATCGCCGCGCAGGGGCCGGAGATAGAGCAAATGCGGGGCTGGCTTGAGAAGAACGCCAAATAGCCGCGACACGTAAACGCGGTTTCAGGCGGCTCTCGCCGGCGGTCGCCGAGTGGGACCGCCGGCGAGACCGGGCTTACTTCGCGGCCCGGCAGATCACCGGGACGGAATAGGCGACCAGCGACGATCCGGTCTCGCTGCTTCCGCCGTGCCTGCCGTTTCGGTTATGCACCTTGCTGTCGGCGGTCGCTTCGAAGCGGATTTTTGCCTTCGCAGTCACCTTCCATTCCTTCTTCAGAACAGCATCCTTGCGCATGCCCTTCTTCATCTGGGCCTTCATGTTGCTCTCGCAGGCCGCGCCCGGCGACGTGAACCAACGCGTTTTGTTGAGTTTGATCGGAAGCGCGATCGACTTCTTGTAGACGCCCCAGCCGTCGGTCCTGCCGGACGAGTGCTGGAAGACGCGGTCCTCCGGACCGACGAGAGTTCCGTGGGTCGAACCGGCCGTGGCCAGGAAGACCGCATTCGACCCCTTTGCCTTGGCGTATAGCCGCAGCAGATAGGTGTGCGACGAGTTCTCGTAAGTCGTGTAGCCGTTGGCATTGGCGCGCAGGATGGCGGGCTTCAGGTCGATGCCCTCGGCGACCATGTGAACCTTCTCGAGTTTCGAGCCGGCCTGGGCGGCCGACGCGATGGCGACGATCGCGGCGGCGACCGTCAGGCGTATTGAAGTTGCATGTTTCATTTTTCTTTTTCCTGAGATGATGAAGTCCGCGGGAGGCGCGGACTTCGGTTGGGGGCTATCTGGGGAAAAAGGCCGGAAACGCCTGTGCTTTTGGGCACAAGCCGGAAATTTCTATTTCGGCCCAAGCGTTTGGGCCGGAGCGGGGAGGTAGGGCATCGTCACCTCCGGCGGCCTGTAGCGCATCGTCATGTCGACGATGACCTTCTGTTTCGCGCCGGGCGGCGTGGGGATGACGGCCTCGGCGCGGCCGGGCCGGTCAAGGGCGCGGCCGCGAATGAGCGGATCGCGCGCGGTGTCCTGCTCGATGCGGAAACCGTTGAAGCGCACAACGCCGTTGCGTTCGATCAGGCCGCGCGCCGTGTCGTCCGCCTGCGCGGCAATGGCGGTCGCGCCAAGAAGCGCGAGCGCGCATGAAAAGGCCGCCCGGCGAATTTTCATCGCCGGACGGGCCTTCGAACAGGCGGCTGTAAAGCCGGCCCAGCGGCTTATCGCATATAGGGCGAAATGCACTGTTTCCGCGGTCCGTTATAGGGCTGCCAGGAGTTGTCCCTCTGACGATAGCTCCGATAGCGGTCGTCGCACCAGCGGTAATGTGCGCGGTTGAGGTGGATCGTGCGTCCCTGCTGGAATTCCGGCGCGATCATCAGGCCGAGCGCGAAGGCAGCCGCCGGGAACCAGAAGCCGTTGTGATAGCGATAGCCCGGCCGCTTGTGGCGGTAGCCCATGCTGCCATTATAGTAATGACGGCCGTCGTGCTGGTAAAAGCCGCGACGGTGATCGCGATATTGACCGCGATTATGGCGGCGGTGATCGACCTGTACCAGCAGGTTGCCGGTTTCGGCGGCGGGCTGCGCCGGCAGAGGCGCGGCCGCGGTGGTTGCGACAGCGCCGAGGCTGACGCTCGCGCTCAGCAGCGCGGATGCAAGAATCTTTGCGAACATGGTCATGCTCCTTTCGAGGGGGCGATGGCCCCGTTTCTGTCCCTCGAAAGGAAAACGTCCCAGCGTGCGGGCGGTTCCGCCTAACTCTAGCGCACCCGCCTCAGATAGGGCGAAACGCACTGTTTGCGCGGCTCGTAATAGGGCTTGAACGTGTTGTCCCAGCGGCGATAGCTGCGGTAGCGGCGCTCGCACCAGCGGTAATGATGCTCGGTCAGCTGGAAGGTCGGTTCGTAGCTCGGCTCATAACGCGGACCCGGCACGATGATGACGCCGTAGGAAAAGGCGCTGTGGGGGAACCAGTAGCCGCCATGGTACCGATAACCGTGCCGCCGGTGAATGACGCCGCGATGGCCTCTCCAGTAGGGATGGCCATACCGCCAGTAGATATCGCCATGCACCGGCGTGGCGAGCGTTTTCGGCGTATCAACGGCAACAGGCGTGGCGGGCAGGGCGTGGCCCTGCTGCGGCAGCGCCATGACGGCGGCCAGCGACAGGATGCAGGCGGTCAGGATCGATGTCGGTCTCATGCGGGTTCTCCCGAACGAATGTCTGTCCCTTCGTGGCAAGTATAGGCGATGCCGATAGCATCGGTAAAATCACATCTGCCGGGTAACTTCGCGTCATGCGTGTTAGACTGCCCGGAAGGGAGATGAGCGACTCGGCATGACTGGTCCGTTTTATACGCTGTTCGACACGGCCATCGGCCGCTGCGGCATTGCCTGGGGCGATGACGGGATCCTGGCGGTGAGTTTCCCCGAGGTGGACGACGTCAGGACACGGCAGCGCCTGCTGCGCCGCGCGCCGGACGGCAGCGAAGCGGACACGCCGCCCGAAACGATCGCGCGATTGATCGAGGGTATCCGTGGGCTCGCCTTTGGCAGGGCGGTGCGCTTCGACGACGCCGAACTGAACTGGAAGGGCGTGCCGGACTTCGACCGCAGCGTCTATGCGCTGACCCGCGCGATCGGCCCGGGCGAAATGCGCACCTATGGCGAGCTGGCCCGCGATCTCGGCGACATCGCCCTGTCGCGCCAGGTTGGCCAGTCGCTGGGCTGCAATCCTTTTCCGATCGTCGTGCCGTGCCATCGCGTCGTCGGCGCGAACGGCGTCATGACCGGCTTTTCGGCGCCCGGAGGCGTCGAAACCAAGCGGCGGCTGCTGAAGATCGAGGGCGCGATCGGCCCGGACCTGTTCGATCTCATGGGGCCGACCTAGGTCCGATTGCGAAAATAGGTCAGCGCCATGGCGATGCAGTGCTTCGTCTCCGCGGCGGGGATCGTTTCGCGGGGTTTGAACAAGAGCGCGCGATTGCCCTCGAAGGCGAAGGTTTCTGGATAGAGTTCGCGGAACCGGTCGACCAGATTGGTGTGGCAGATGAACAGCATAGCGACGGTGTCGTCGTCGCGGATGGTGAGGCGCACCGAGCTTCCGATACGCGGCCTCGCCGGCGTGAAGCTCGGCTCGCCCCATTTCAGGCTTTCCGCCAAGTCGCCGACGCCCTCGGTCTCGCGCGCCGTCTCGAAAATGAGGGCGCGCAATTTCCCGAAGAGCGTCTGTGCGTCCGTCACGCCGGCCTCTCGAACGCGGCGCGGGCTTCTTCGATTTCCGGGCGGCAATAGCAGCCCTCGACATGGTCGTTGACCAGACCCATCGCCTGCATGAAGGCATAGACCGTCGTCGGCCCGACGAAGGACCAGCCGCGTTTCTTCAGGTCCTTCGAGATCGCTGTGGAGACGGAGGTTTTCGGGATCGCGCGTAGCGTCGCCCAGTCGAACCGGTCCGGCCGGTCGGAAGCAGGCGGTTCGTGCGACCAGAAATAGGCGGCCAGCGAGCCGAATTCGTCGCGCAGTTCCAGCGCGCGCTTCGCGTTGTTGATCGTCGAGACGATCTTGCCGCGATGGCGGATGATGCCGGCGTCCTGCACCAGCCGCTCGACATCGTCGTCGGTGAAGCGGGCGACCTTCTCGAAATCGAACCCGGCGAAGGCGGCGCGGAAATTCTCGCGCTTGCGCAGGATCGTCAGCCAGGACAGGCCCGACTGAAAGCCCTCGAGGCAGATCTTCTCGAACAGCCTTATATCGTCCGAAACGGGCCGGCCCCATTCCCGGTCGTGATAGGCGAGGTAATCGTCCTGGTTGCCGTGCCATGCGCAGCGAACCATGCCATCCGGTCCCTCGATCAGTCCGTCCACCGCGTTAACTCCTTCGTTGAAGCGTTCATTGTTGATTCACCAATCGTCGCAACTCGCGGGTAACCTTGACAACAGATTGATGCGTTGAATCGCGTTTTACCCAAGCGGGATTCATAATTGGGTGGGACCGCTCCGTCATGCTTGTGGACGGGCGACTGCTGACAGCCTGTGTCAGCAGCGTAATGACGATCAGTAGAGAGTACGTCAGATGAAACCTGCAAGCCTGTTGGCGGCGCTTACCGCCGTGACAATCGCCATGGCCTTTCCGGCGACCGCACAGGAGCGCTATGGCTCCAAGCCGCCGGTCGTCCTGAGCCCGGATCTTTCCGCACCCTGGGTGCTGCAACTGAAGAACCGCTCGATCACCGGCAACTCGGTGCGCTCCAACGCGCAGAAGGTGATTTTCCGCAAGCCGCAGTTTGCTCCGGCGCAACGCGGCCAGGTCCAACGCAACCAGGTCCAACGTAACCAGGTCCAGCGCGTTGCCGTTCAGCGTCCCGCCAACCCGGCGCAGACGCGCGGCATGGACCCGATCTACCTGCCGCAGACGGTCAACTACAACGGACCGGAAGGCGCGGGCACGATCATCATCGATACCAATGACAAGTTCCTCTATCTCGTGCAGGACAACGGCACGGCGATCCGCTACGGCGTCGGCGTCGGCAAGCCCGGCTTCGAATGGGCCGGCACGCACAAGATCACCCGCAAGGCGGAATGGCCGTCCTGGCATCCGCCGGCGGAGATGATCGCGCGCGAAAAGGCCAAGGGTCACATCCTGCCGATCATGATGGAAGGCGGGCCGAACAACCCGCTCGGCGCGCGCGCCCTCTATCTCGGCTCGACGCTCTACCGCATCCACGGCACCAACCAGCCCTGGACCATCGGCATGGCCGTTTCGTCGGGCTGCATCCGAATGCGCAACGAGGACGTGATGGATCTTTACACTCGCGTCGGTGTCGGCACGCGCGTCATCGTCAAGTAATTCGAACACCGCGGGGGAGCGGGTGGCGGTCGCCGTTTCATAACGGCGGCCGCTTCTTTTTGGGAAGTTAGTGCCCGCCGCCGAAGGCGCCGGTCTTCACCGAATAGTTGACCGCGATCCCGTATTCCGGATCGTCGTCGGAATCGACGATCAGCTGGCCGGCGCGGTTCAGCAGGCGGTGGCAGTCATGCGACAGGTGGCGCAGCACGAGGGTCTTGCCATTTGTCTCGTATTTGCCTGCGAGATCCTCGATCGCCTGCAGCGCCGACTGGTCAACCACGCGGCTGTTCATGAAATCGATCACCACGGTCTTCGGGTCGGCAGCCGGATCGAACAGTTCGGCGAAACCGTCGGTCGAGCCGAAGAAGAGCGGTCCCTCGATCTGGTAGACCTTCGCGCCTTCCGGCGTGATATGGGTCTTGGCGTGGATGCGCTTGGCGTTGTTCCAGGCGTAAGCCAGCGCCGAGACCACCACGCCGACCACGACCGCGACCGCGAGGTCGCTGACCACGGTGACGACGGTCACCAGCACGATCACGGCGGCGTCCGTCAACGGGATGCGGCGCATGATCTTGAGCGTCTGCCACGCGAAGGTGCCGATCACCACCATGAACATGACGCCGACAAGCGCGGCGAGCGGGATCTGCTCGATCAGCGGCGAGGCGACGAGGATGAAGGCCAGCAGGAACAGCGCCGCGGACAAGCCGGACAGGCGGTAACGGCCGCCGGATTTCACATTGATCATCGACTGGCCGATCATGGCGCAGCCGCCCATGCCGCCGAAGAAGCCGGTGACGACATTGGCCGCGCCCTGGGCGATGCACTCCTTCGACGCGCCGCCGCGCTGGCCGGTGATCTCGCCGACGAGGTTCAGCGTCAGCAGGCTCTCGATCAGGCCGATGGCGGCAAGGATCACCGCATAGGGGACGATGATTTCGAGCGTTTCGAAGGTCAGCGGCACGGTCGGCAGGTGGAAGGCGGGCAGTCCGCCCTCGATCGACGCCATGTCGCCGACGCGCGGCACGTCGATGCCGAAGACGATGACGATGGCCGCGACGACGGCGATGCCGGCAAGCGGCGCGGGAATGGCGCTGGTCAGTTTCGGCATGGCCCAGATGATCGCCATGGTGACGCCGACGAGGCCGAGCATGATGACGAGCGGCCAGCCGGTCATCCATTGCATCGAGCCGTCGGGCGCGTGGACCTTGAACTGGGTGAGCTGCGCCAGGAAGATCACGATGGCGAGGCCGTTGACGAAGCCCAGCATCACCGGATGCGGCACGAGCCGGATGAATTTCCCGAGCCGGAAGATCCCGGCGAGCACCTGAAGGATGCCCATCAGGACGACGGTCGCGAACAGATATTCGACGCCATGCGCGGCGACGAGAGAGACCATCACCACGGCCAGCGCACCGGTCGCGCCCGAGATCATGCCGGGCCGGCCGCCGAAGACGGAGGTGATCAGGCCGACGATGAAGGCGGCGTAAAGGCCGACCAGCGGATGCACGCCCGCGACGAAGGCGAAGGCCACGGCCTCGGGCACCAGCGCGAGCGCCACGGTGAGACCGGACAGCAATTCCGTCTTGATGGTCATCGGATTGAGGAGGGCGAAGGCGGAGCGTTCGCGGCCGGCAAACGGGATGCGGCCGGCGAGCGCGGCGAGCGTCGCTCGAGTCATGAATTGTCTTTCCCTTGATGGATCAGGCCCAATGAACCGATTTAATGCTGCATTGCAACAGGAAATGCCGCATGGGAGCCATGCGGCGGCCCATTTGCTGGACAAGCCGCGCGCCCGCGCGCAAGATCGCGGCCGGGAGGAATGACGTGACATGCTGAGACTGGCGCTGGTGATCCTGCTCGCGCTTGCGGGACATGCGGCGGCCGCCGGGAGCGAGGGCGACCGCGCGATTCGCAAGGTCGGCATACTCGCCTATCGCGGCGAGGAGGCGGCGATCGCGCGCTGGCAACCGACATTCGACGCGGTCGAGGCGGCGGTGCCCGGCACGGATTTCCAGGTCGTGCCCCTGTCGCTCGACGGCGTGCGTGCGGCCCTGTCGCGCGGCGAAATCGACTATCTCTTCACCAATCCCGGCCACCTCTACAGGATGGTCGAGCGCGCCCGGTTGTTTCCGATGGTCAGCCTGCGCTCCGATCGCGAGGACGCTCCGCGAACCGGCAATCGCTTCGGCGCGGTGATCTTCGTGCGGGCCGACAATGACGCCATCACGACGCTGGCCGACCTGAAGGGCAAGCGGCTGGCGGCGATCGCGCCGGACGCCTTTGGCGGCTTCGAGGTCGCCGCCGCGACGCTGGTGCGCAACGGCGTCGATCCCTGGCGCGATCTGGAGTCGGTCGTCTTTCTCGGCTTTCCCCATGACGGCGTCATAGAAGCCGTGGTGAACGGGACCGTCGATGCGGGAACCGTGCGCACCGGCCTTCTCGAAGGCGCGGTCAAGGCCGGCAAGGTCGAAGCCTACCAGCTGAGACTTCTCAATCCGCTGCGCGTGCCGGGTTTCGAGCCGGCGCTTTCGACCGAATTGATGCCCGAATGGATATTGTCGTCGACGGCGACGGTCAGTGAGCCGGAGCGCCGCGCCGTGGCGATGGCGATGCTGGCGCTGGAGAGCGACCATCCGGCGGTCGTTGCCGGGCAGTATGGCGGCTGGACGACGGTGCCCTCCGACGCCGCGGTGCGCAGCCTGCTGCAGATTGTCGACGCGGCCCGGCCCTCGGGCGAAAATCCCGGCATCGCCCTGACCGGCTTCCTCGCCGTCGCCGCAGGCGGCGTGCCGGTCGTGATCGCCATGCTGATCTACTGGCGCAGCCGGCAGGCCGCCCCTCTCCACAACGGCCCGGCGCAGGCCGCATCCGCCGACGTGCACCTGACGCCGCGCGAACGCGAAATCCTCCATCTCGTCGGCGATGGCAAGACGACCAAGGAAATCGCCCGCGATCTCGGCATCAGCCCGAAGACGGTGGAGTTTCACCGCAGCCACCTGATGCGCAAGTTCGAGGCCAGCAACATGGCCGAACTGGTGCGCAAGGCCGGCGGCATGCTGGCCGCCTGACGTCCGCGAAACCGGAACCAAGGGTATACCCCGGGCTATTCAAAGGCTCCGCCCAGCTAGTTTTCGTCACCCTTCGCGCGACACTGTCCGGCATTGCCGCGCGGAGGATGCGGCGTCTGCCAATCGGAGGATTACCCCATGAAACTGATCACGAAACTCGTTGCCATCGTCGCGTCCGTCATGGTTGTCGCGAGCGCCATGACCGGCGCGTCAGCGGCAAACGAGCGATACGGCAAGCAGAAGGTCGTCTATCACATGAACTATAATGGCGGCGAGGACGACAAGGCCTATCGCGGCGCGCTGCGCAATGTGCAGAACCACATCAACGCCGTCGGCAAGGACAATATGGAGATCAAAATCGTCCTGCACGGCAATGGCGTCGGGCTTCTCAAGGACGCCAAGACGAACGAGAAGCTGCAGATGGACGTGACCAGCCTGAAGTCACAGAACGTGGTGTTCAACGTCTGCAACAACACGCTTGTCGGCCGCAATATCGATTACAACAAAGACCTGTTCGAGGTGTTCGAGGACGAGATCGTGCCGTCGGGCGTCGCCGAACTGAGCCGCCTGCAACAGATGGGCTATACCTACATCAAGCCCTGATCCGCGCCATGCAGCAAAGGGTTCGGCCGGCTCAGCCGGCCGTTTCCATTTCGCGGCGGACACGCCGCCCGGTCGAGTGGTCGAATATGTGCAAGCGGTCGCGGTCGAGGACCAGATGCAACCGGTCCGACAGCGGCTCGCCGGACGGCAGCGACACCGCCAGCCTCGCCCCGCCGATGCGCCCGTGCACGAGGCGGCCGGCGCCCAGTTCCTCGACATAGTCGATCGTCAGTTCCATGTCGGCGTCCTCGCCCTCGCCGCGAAGGCGGATATCTTCCGCGCGCACGCCGAACATGAACTGGCTGTCGGGGACGGCGTGGCCGTTGGACATCGCGACGACATGCTCGCCGACGCGCAGATTTCCGCTCTCGCCATGCGCCGGGACCAGGTTCATGGCAGGTGAGCCGATGAAGCTCGCCACGAAGGCCGATTCCGGGTTGCGGTAAACCTCGAGCGGCGTGCCGATCTGCTCGATCCGGCCGGCGTTCAGCACGACGATACGGTCCGCCATGGTCATCGCTTCGAGCTGGTCGTGGGTGACATAGAGCGCGGTCGTGCCGAGCCGTTTCTGCAACTGCTTGATTTCGCCGCGCATCTGCACGCGCAGTTTCGCATCGAGGTTCGACAGCGGCTCGTCGAACAGGAAGGCCGCCGGTTCGCGCACGATCGCGCGGCCCATGGCGACGCGCTGGCGCTGGCCGCCGGACAATTGCCGCGGCTTGCGGTCGAGATAGGAGCCGATTTCGAGGATCGCCGCCGCATCGGCGACGCGTTTCTCGATCTCCGGCTTCGGCGTGCCGCGGTTCTTCAGCCCGTAGGCGAGGTTCTGGCGGACGCTCATATGCGGATAGAGCGCGTAGTTCTGGAACACCATCGCGATGTCGCGCTCGGCCGGTTCGACATCGTTGACGACGCGCTCGCCGATCCGGATCGACCCCTCGGTGATCGCTTCGAGCCCGGCGACCATGCGCAGCAGTGTGGACTTGCCGCAGCCCGACGGGCCGACCAGCACGATGAACTCGCCGTCGGCGATGTCGATGGAGACGGAGTTCACGGCGCGCATGTCGCCGGAATAGGTCTTGCTTACGTTTTCGATGGTGACTTGCGCCATTGGGGTGGTCTCACTTGTCGCTTTCGGTCAGGCCCTTGATGAACCAGCTCTGGAAGATGACGACGATCAGAACGGGCGGAAGCATCGCCAGGATGGCGAGCGCGAAGGCCTGGTTGTATTCGGGGATCTGGCTGCCGACCCAGACGAGCAGGATCTGCTTGATGCCGCGCACGAGGGTGTAGAAGCTCTCCTCGTTGGTCATCAGCATCGGCCAGAGATACTGGTTCCAGCCATAGACGAACATGATGATGAAGATCGCCGCGATCATCGTCTTCGACAGCGGCACGAGGATGTCGAAGAAGAACTTGAACGGCCCGGCGCCATCGATGCGCGCGGCTTCCAGCAATTCGTCCGGCACGGATTTGAAGAATTGCCGGAAGTAGAAGGTTCCGGTGGCGGAGGCGAGCAGCGGCACGATCAGGCCGGTATAGGTGTTCACCAGGCCGAGCTTCGTCATCACCTCGTAGGAGGGCAGGATGCGCACTTCCAGCGGCAGCAGCAGCGTCGTGAAGATCATCCAGAAGAAGACGACGCCCAGGCGGAACCGGAAATAGACGATCGCATAGGCTGCCATCATCGACAGGATGACCTTGCCGGTGGCGAAGCCGATGCCGAGAATGAAGGAATTCATCACCATGCGCGCGCCGGTGACCTCGCCGGTAAAGCCGCCCTTCTTGAGCAGCATGTCCTTGTAGGTGTCGGTAAAATGCCCGCCCCAGGTGACTTGCAGCCCGTTCATGTGGACGTCGACCGCGTCATGGGTCGATGTCATGAAGGCGACGACGACGGGCGCCATCATCAGGAAGACGCCGCAGAGCAGGATCACATGGTCGAGGAACTTGGTCTTGTGCATGATCGGCGCCTCGTCAGTTGTAGTGCACGCGCCGCTCGATGAAGCGGAACTGGAAGAAGGTCAGGACGAGCACGATCAGCATCAGGATCACCGACTGCGCCGCGGACCCGCCGATATCGTTGCCGCGGAAGCCGTCCATATAGACCTTGTAGACAAGCGTGATCGGGTTGTTGGCGGCCTTGTCCTTCACGATGACGTCGATCACGCCGAACGTGTCGAACAGCGAATAGGTCATGTTGATAATCAGCAGGAAGAAGGCGGTCGGCGCGAGCAGCGGCAGCGTGACGGTCCGGAAGCGGCCGAATTCGGAGCGGTTGTCGATCGCCGCCGCCTCGCGCACCGAGACCGGGATGCTCTGCAACCCCGAGAGGAAGAAGATGAAATTGTAGGGGATCTGTTTCCAGACCGCGACGACGATCATCGCGAAGGCCGTGTCGTAATAGTCGATGCCGACCTTCATGTCCCAGCCGGCCCATGCGGCCATTTTCACGAAGGGGCCGATATGCTGGTCGAAGAACATCATGCCGATCAGGCCGGCGACGGGCGGCGCGATGGCGTAGACGCAGATCAGCAGGGTCTTGTAGGCGCTCGAGCCGCGGATGACGGTATCCGCCTTGGTGGCGAGCAGCAGGCCGATCGACAGCGAGAAGAAGGTCACCAGGATGGTGAAGATCACCGTGAAGCCGGCGATCTGCCGGTAATGGGCCGATTTAAGCGCTTCGGCGTAATTGTCCAGCCCGACGAAGGTGGCGCCGAAGCCGAACGGATCCTCCAGATAGAAGGAGGACTGGATCGCCTGAACGGACGGCCAGTAGAAGAAGATGAACACCACCGCCATCTGCGGCAGCAGGAACAGATAGGGCAGGGTGGGCGAGGAGAACTGGACGCGCTTCATGAGGGCTTTCCGAAACGGTAAATCCGGGGGCGGAGCGCCCCCGGATCGTGATCGGCAAGAGGACCGGGCTTAGCCCGCGGTCTTGGCGAAGCGCTCGAGAAGGGCGTTGCCTTCCTGTTCGATGGTCTTCATGGCGTCTTCGACCGAGGTCTCGCCCGCGAAGATCTTGTTGTATTCGCGTTCCATGACTTCGCGGATCTGCGGGTAGAAGCCAAGGCGGTAGCCCTTGGACCATTCGCCGCCCGGCAGCGACAGCTGCTGGATGCCGACTTCGGCGATCGGCTTCTCGTTGTAGTAGCCTTGTTCCTTGGCCAGCTCATAGGCCGCCTTGGTGATCGCGACATAGCCGGTCGACTGGTGGTAGAAAACCTGGATTTCCGGCGAGGTCAGGAACTGGAAAAAGTCGGCGGTGCACTTGTTTTCCGCGTCCGACTTGCCGGACATGGCGAAGAGAGCCGCGCCGCCGATGAAGGAGTTGGTGCCGGCGCCCTCGATGGAGTTCCAATAGGGCAGGAAGCTCGCCGAGAACGGCATCTGGGCCGAGTTCTGCAGGCCGCCGAAGGAGCCCGACGAACCGATCCACAGAGCGACCTTGTCTTCCTCGAAGGGCTTCTGGTTGTCGGACCAGCCGGCGCCGAAATAGCCGAAATAGCCTTCGTCGTACCAGGACTTCAGCTTCTCATACATCATGACATGCTCGGGGGCGGTCACGTTGATTGTCGTGCCCTCGACGCTGTCGTAGCCGTTGTTGTTGGTCGCGAACTGCAGGTTGTTGCGCGAGAAGAAGTTCTCGGTCATTTCCCAAGTCAGCTGCGACTGGACCAGCGGGATATAGCCGGCTTCCTTGAGCTTCGGAGCGATCTGCTCGAATTCTTCCCAGGTCTTCGGCGCTTCGACGCCGGCTTTCTCGAGAGCGGCCGTGTTGGTGTACATGATCGGGGCCGACGAGTTGAACGGCATGCCGACGAACTTGCCGTCCGCATCGGCGTAGAAGTAACGAACGCCGTCGATGAAGGCGTCGCGGTCGAATTCGTAGCCGGCATTGACGATCAGGTCTTCGGCCGGGACGGCGGCGCCCCTGGCGTTGATGATCGTGGCGGCGCCGGCGTCGAACACCTGCAGGATGTTCGGCTGTTCGCCCGAACGGAAGGCGGCGATGCCGGCGGCAAGCGCTTCCTCATAGGTGCCCTTGGAAACCGGCGTCAGCGCGCAGGCGTCCTGTGCCGCGTTGAACTTCTCGGCGATCTGGTTGATCACTTCCTGGTTCTTTCCGCCCATGCCGTGCCACCAGGTGATGTCGGTGGCGAATGCGGAGGCGGACGTGGACAGCAGCACGGAGGCTGCGATCAAGCTACGGATCATATGAAATCTCCTGGGTTCCGTTTCGGGTGTCGAAACGATGCTGCTGCCCCTAGGAGGTTGTGTTGAAGCTTTCTTGACCGTTTGGTGAAAGATCGGTGACAGACGGTGGATGACTGGGGATTGAGCCGGCAGGCAGCCTCAGGAGCCGCGCTCCGCAAAGCTCCGGAAGGCGGCCAGCGTTTCCTCGCTGACATGATGCTCGATGCCCTCGGCGTCCTTCTGCGCTGTCTCCGGCGAGACGCCCAGCGCGATCAGAACGGTCTCGACGATCTCGTGGCGCTCGCGCGACATGGCGGCGAGCGCGCGGCCCTCCTCGGTCAGGAAGACGCCGCGATAGGCCTTGCGCTGCACCAGCCCTTCCTCGGTGAGCTTGCGCAGCATCCGCGCGACCGTCGGCTGCGCGACGCCGAGCCGCGCGGCGATATCCACCTGCCGCGCCTCGCCGCCCTCGCGGATCAGGTCGTCGATCAGTTCGACATAGTCCTCGACAAGCTCGCTGCGGCGCGCGTCGCGGGCCTGCTGGAAGGCTTCGGCGCGCCGCGCGGGAGCGGTTTCCGGTGCACTGCGTTCTTTTGCCGCTGCGGCCTTTCCCGCCATGTCGCCTCCCTTGATTTGCCGCATTTCATAGCATAGCCTACACAATATAGCACATGCTATATTTCAGGCCCTTCCGCCGCTCCTGCGCGGCACAAGAGACACAGTGACGGATATCGCCATCAATCCCGGCCGCAGCGCGCGGACCGAGCGCGCCATGCGTGACGTTCTGGAAGGACGGCGC
>Ga0070729_10000594_pt1 | contig 72134 bp, 71 predicted proteins | sample tdDd472_FD_66725 | JGI IMG/M metagenome (GOLD analysis project Ga0070729, IMG submission 66725) | Marine sediment microbial communities from the Atlantic coast under amendment with organic carbon and nitrate - tdDd47.2 | ecosystem: Environmental > Aquatic > Marine > Coastal > Sediment | place... | reverse complement strand
GGGATTTGGAGCTGAACAAGAAAGTCACAGGCACGCAGGAGCAGTGCCGGAACCTTCTGAAGCTGACGCAGTATTTCAACTGCATCCATTTCGCTGGCGGATACCCGGTCGAGCCGGTCGATATCCACCCGTCGATCCGCCATCTCGACTGCCTGTTCGACAAGCTGACGCTGACCGACAAGGTGGCGCACGCCTATTCGCTGGGGCCGGAGCGGATCGAGGACGTGATGGAGATGGTGCGCATCGCGGGCGGGCTCAGCCACGCGGATTTCGACGCGACGCCGCGCATGTACACCAATATCAACTCGACCTCGCCGCTGAAGCATGACTGGCCGATGCTGGACGGGGCGATGCGGCTGGCGAAGCGCGGACAGCCGACGATCGTGACGCCGTTCACGCTGGCCGGCGCGATGGCGCCGGTGACGATGGTCGGCGCGGTGACGCAGTCGATCGCCGAGGCGCTGGCCGCGATCGTGCTGCTGCAGATCATCCGGCCGGGCGTCGGCGTCGGGATCGGCACATTCACCTCCAATGTCGACATGAAGACGGGCGCACCGGCCTTCGGCACGCCCGACTATGTGCGCGCGACGCAGATGACGGGGCAGCTGGCGCGGTTCTACGGCTTGCCGCTCAGGTCGTCCAACACCTGCGCGGCGAACACGCCGGACAACCAGGCGACCTGGGAATCGATGATGTCGATGTGGGCGGCCGTCACCTCGGGAACCAACATGGTCTATCACGCGGCCGGCTGGCTCGAAGGGGGGCTTTGCGCCTCGTTCGAGAAGTTCGTCATGGATTGCGAGGTGCTGCAGCAGTTCATTGCCTATATGCGGCCGATGACGACCGGGCCGGAGGATGTCGCGGTCGAGGCGATCCGCGAGGTCGGGCCGGGTGGGCATTTCTTCGGTATCCAGCACACGCAGGACCGTTACGAAACAGCCTTCTACGCGCCGTTCCTGTCGGACTGGTCGAACTACGAGAACTGGGAGGACCGCGGCGCGGTGACGACCGTGCAGCGGGCCAACCGGGTCTGCAAGGAGATCCTCGCCGAATATGAGGAGCCGCCGATGGATGCCGCCATCCGCGAGGAGCTGGAGGCCTTCGTGGAGCGCCGCAAGGCCGAAGGTGGGGCGCCGACGGATTTCTGATGGCCATTCGAAAGACCATGCAGGCGATACTCCTGACCGGCTATGGCGGGCTCGACAGGCTCAAGGTCGTCGACGATCACCCCGTGCCGGTTCCCGGCGAGGGCGAGGTGCTGATCGAGGTCGGTGCGGCGGGCGTCAACAATACGGACATCAACACGCGCACGGGCTGGTACGCGAAATCGGTGACCGGCGGCACGGAGGACGGCGCGTCGGACGGGTTCGGGGAGGTGGACACGGCGAAGTCCAGCTGGTCGGGCGCGGCGCTCGACCTGCCGCGTATCCAGGGCGCCGACGTGTGCGGGCGGATCGTCGCGACCGGCTCGAAGGCGGACCAGAAACGGATCGGCGAGCGGGTGCTGGTGCAGTCGATGCAGCCGCAGGAGCCGGACGAGCAGGGGCTGGCGATCCTGACCTTCGGCGCGGATTTCGATGGCGGCTTTGCCGAATATGCGGTGGCGAAATCGGACATGACGCTGGCGGTCGAAAGTGACCTGAGCGACATCGAACTGGCCTCTTTTCCCTGCGCCTATTCGACCGCCGAGAACATGTTCGACAGGATAGCGCTGAAGGATGGCGAGACGGTGCTGATCACCGGCGCGTCGGGCGGGGTCGGGTCGGCGGCGGTGCAACTGGCAAAGCGCCGCGGCGCTCACGTGATCGCGGTCGCCTCGCGCGCAAAGCATGATTTCGTCGCGGGGCTTGGCGCGGATCGCCTCATCGACCGCGGCGACGATTTGCTCGAGGCGGTCGGCGAAATGGCGGTGGATGTGGTGGTCGATCTCGTCGCCGGTGCGCAATGGCCGGTGCTGATCGCCTGCCTCCGGCGGGGCGGCCGATACGTCACCGCCGGGGCGATCGGCGGGCCGATCTGCGAGATCGACCTGCGCACGCTCTACCTGCACGACCTGACGCTGGCCGGCAGCACCTACCAGCCGAAAAGCGTCTTCGAAAACCTCGTCACATATATCGAGAGCGGGGAAATCCGGCCGGTCGTCTCGAAGGTCTACGGCTTCTCGCAGGTCGCCGAGGCGCAGACGGATTTCATCGCCAAGCGCTATCCCGGCAAGCTGGTGATGGTGCCGGACCGGCTGGCGGCGCAACAAGGGGAACAGGCATGAAAGAACATACACGCGTGGTCGTCATCGGGGGCGGGGTCGTCGGATGCTCGGTGCTGTATCACCTGGCCAAGGCCGGCTGGACGGACGTCATGCTGATCGAGCGGTCGGAGCTGACGTCGGGCTCGACATGGCACGCGGCGGGCGGGTTCCACACGCTGAATGGTGACCCGAACGTCGCCAAGCTGCAGGCCTACACGATCTCGCTCTACGAGGAGCTCGAGAAGCTGACCGGGCAGTCCTGTTCGTTGCATCTCGTTGGCGGGTTCCAGATGGCGGACACGCCGGAGCGGATGGACTTCCTGCGGCAGGTGCACGCCAAGTGCCGCTATCTCGGCATGGACACGGAACTGGTGACGCCTTCCGAGGCGAAGGCGATGTTCCCGATCATGGACGAGACGAATTTCGTCGGCGCGCTTTGGGATCCGGTCGAAGGCCATCTCGACCCGTCGGGCACGACGCATGCCTATGCCAAGGCGGCGCGGATGCTGGGCGCGGAGATCGTGCTGCGCAACCCGGTGACGGAGCTGACGCAGGAGGCGGACGGCACCTGGAACGTGGTGACCGAGCAGGGCACGGTGAAGGCCGAGCATGTCGTCAATGCCGGCGGGCTGTGGGCGCGCGAGATCGGCCGCATGGTCGGGCTGGAACTGCCGGTGCTGGCGATGGAGCACATGTATCTCCTGACCGAGGACATGCCGGAGGTCGTCGCGCATAACGAGGCGACGGGGCGCGAGCTCTGCCACGTCATCGACTTCAAGGGCGAGATCTACACGCGCCAGGAGCGCAAGGGGCTTCTGCTCGGCACCTATGAGAAGGCTTGCGTGCCATGGTCGCCCGTGAAGACGCCGTGGGATTTCGGCCACGAATTGCTGCAGCCCGACATCGACCGGATCACACCGTCGCTGGAGGTGGGGTTCCGGCATTTCCCGGCACTGGAGCGGGCTGGCATCAAGCAGATCATCAACGGGCCTTTCACTTTCGCGCCGGACGGAAACCCGCTCGTCGGGCCGGTTCCGGGGCTGACCAATTTCTGGTCGGCCTGCGCGGTGATGGCGGGCTTTTCGCAGGGCGGCGGCGTCGGGCTGACGCTTGCCAACTGGATGACCGAGGGCGATCCGGGCGCCGATGTCTGGGGCATGGACGTGTCGCGCTTCGGCGAGTGGGCGACGCTTCGCTACACCAACGCCAAGGTGCGCGAGAACTATTCGCGGCGCTTTTCCATCCGCTTCCCGAACGAGGAACTGCCGGCAGCACGCCCCGCCCAGACGACGCCGCTCTACGACATCATGGTCGGCCAGAACGCGGTGATGGGCGATTCCTGGGGGCTGGAGACGCCGCTGTGGTTCGCGCCCTCGAAGGAGGAAGCGCATGACGTCGTCTCCTTCCACCGCTCCAACGATTTCGTCCATGTCGGGGCGGAGGTGAAGGCCGTGCGGGAACGCGTCGGCGTGACCGAGATCGCCAATTTCGCGAAATACGAAGTGAGCGGGCCGGGGGCGGAGGATTTCCTCAACCGCATCCTGACCAACCGGATGCCGAAGACCGGGCGGATCGTATTGTCCCCGATGCTGAACGAATTCGGCAAGCTGATCGGCGACTTCACGATCGCCAAGGCGGGCGACGACCGCTTCATGGTGTGGGGATCGTCGGCGGCGCAGCGCTATCACATGCGCTGGTTCGAAGCGCAGATGCCCGGTGACGGCTCGGTGTCGATCCATCGCTTCGACCAGACGCTGGTCGGCCTTTCCATCGCCGGGCCGAAAAGCCGGGCGGTGCTGGAAAAGCTCGTCGACGAGGACATCTCGAAGGCGGCGTTCCGTTTCATGGATTTCCGCGAGATGGCGGTGGCGGGTGCGCCCTGCATGGTCAACCGCATCACCTATACCGGCGATCTCGGCTACGAGATCTGGATGGCGCCGGCCTATGAGCGCAAGGTCTATCTCGCCATCAAGGCGGCGGGCGAGGAGTTCGGCATCGCCGATTTCGGCATGCGTGCGCTGCTGTCGATGCGGCTCGAAAAGAACTTCCCGACCTGGGGTCACGAGTTGCGGCCGATCTACGGACCGTTCGAGGGGTCGATGGACCGTTTCGTGAAACTGGAAAAGAACGATTTCGTCGGGCGCGAGGTGGCGGCGAAGGAAAAGGCCGACGGCCCGAAGCTAAGGCGCGTCTCGATGATCGTCGACGCCGAGGAGGCGGATGTGATCGCCGACGAGCCGATCTGGGCGAAGGTCGGTGACACGGATTACGGCACGGTCGACGCGCCGCACGGCCACGGCCCGACCCGGATGGGCCCGGACGGCAAGGATGCCGGACCGTCGGCAGGCGATTACGGCGCGGCATCGGTGCGGGGTATCGCCGACGGCGACTGGCGCGTGGTCGGCTGGGTCACCTCGGGCGGATACGCGCATGGCGTCGGCGCCTCGATGGCGCAGGGCTATGTGCCCGCGGCGCTCGCGGAGCGGGCCGAGGACGGGCTGTTCGAGATCGAGATACTGGGCAAACGCCGCCCGGCGAAGATCGCGGTTGAGCCGCCTTTCGACCCGAGCGGCGAGCGGATGCGCGGGTAGGGCGAAAAAAGCCCTGGTCGTCGCGTCTGACCGGAGCTTTCTAATTAGTGCGGTCGTTCGGCGCTGTTCGTCGCGCCGGCTGCGAAATCAGGCAGCGGTGGCCTTGCGTCGCCGGCCGAACAGGCCCAAGGCGCCGAGGGCGCAGCCAAGGAGCGGCAGCGCTGCGGGCAGGGGCACTGCCGACACCATATCGGTCTCGAAACGGACTTCCGCGAGACCGGTGTAGCTTGTTGAAGATTGCGTAGCTTCTACGTCGAAGCGGATCGAACTGATGCCGCTGACCAGCGTGTTGAAGCCGATCAGTTGAGCGACCGCGGTGTCCGGAAGAAGCGCGACATCGTTCAGAATCAGAATAGCGGTGTTCGACGAGTCATAAAGCGTCAGATCGAACAGCGTAGGTTCATAGCCCGTATTGGATGCGTGACTCGCTGTAGATTGGTGGTTCCATATGTAGATCCCGCCGAGCGTCTGAGCGGAATTGAAGCTCCACATTATCCACTGATTCAGCGGATTTGTACTGCCGCCGGATGTCCAGTGGTTGTCGCTGCCGCTCGCGTAGGCGTCGTGCGAAATCGCGGTTGGATTATCTATGGACCAGTTCACGGTTCCAAGCCCCGAACCATCAATCGTATTCTGGGGCTCATAGCCTGCGGCATAGAACGACGAGGCCGAGGCACTGTCCGCATTTACGACCATTGCATGCGACGGGGTGGCGAATGCCAATCCGGTTGCGAGCAAAAGCGCACCCTCAAGAATCTTTCCAGTCATCCCAACCCTCTGATAATTCTTCCGGATTCGGTTCATCATCATCCGGAAAATTCCTTTTTAAGAAAAAAATATTCCGCAAAGGAATAAAATTTCCTAAATGAAAATTTACCATATGGCATGGGGAAGTCAAGCGCCAGCCAGTTTTCAAGCCAGTGCGAATCTCAAGAATGTGTGTTCGGGTTTCGGTCGGTGTGTCCGGCGAAAATCGCGGTTGAGCCGCCCTTCGACCCGAGCGGGGAACGGATGCGCGGGTAGGTGTGCTTCCGGGCTGCAGGCCGACCATGAGCATAGGCCCGCCGCTTTATATCCTGATGTTGTACCCGAACCGGATGAACATCAGCGCAGTCTAGCGGATATCTGCAGAGGTGAGCACATATTCCGGCTTGCGACTGTGAGCATGCGCTCTCGAAGCGGCGCTCTCGACGGCAGTGCGCATGCGGTCGAACGCCGCGAGAAAGACGACCTCCTCGTTGGATTCCGGCGGTACATGTTCGATAATCGCGTCGACATCGACACGGAACGGAACCGTGCGCATGCCTTCATATCCGAAGAACCGCACCTGGCGGCGGGTATCGTCGTAGTTGCGGCTTCTGTTCGGGAACACCAGGGTCATCGTCAATTATCCTTCAAGTAAACTGAATGTCAGTGCGTCGGGCTTTGCGGTTCCGGCGCGGGAGGCGGTGGTTCGAGCGTTTCGCGGTAGAATTCGGCGCCTGTCTCGTCGAGTATGCGGACGAGATCGGGCGTTTGCACCATGACACGCGACGTGGCGAGGACGACCGCGATGCTTTTCGCCGCAGCGTGATCGACAGCGTCACAGGCAATCCGGTCGATTACGGCGAGCACGCCGTCGGCGCTGCGCGTACGGCAATATTCGATGGTGATCTTCATCCGCTCTGCTTGTCCGGGCCGCGTACCACTATTTCTTGCCGCTGCCGGAATAGCCGCCGGGAGTGACCGTTTTCAGAGGCGCGCTGCTGCCCGCGGAAACGGGCGCGGCCTTGGGCGCCTTGTCCTGTTTCGGCTTTCGGATTTCCTTGTTACTGCGTTGCTGACCTTTGGCCATGGCGGTTCCTTTCGGGATGTCGGCGTTACAGAGTGCCGTTTTCGGTATCGAGACTGGGCTTCCTGTCCAGTTCCAATGCGGCTTCGAGATCGGCGTGGTGTATTTCAACCATTTGCCGCGTTGCCGCGTGCTCGCCCTGGGCGGGAAGATGGATAAAGGTGGCGATGCGGCGCCATGCGGTCCAGGACGGGCCCTGGACGGCTTCCTCGTCCTCGACGATGTCGTAATCGCCTGCCGGATGGACATCAGCGAGTCCGACGAGCGAAAAGGGATGACTGAAACTGGCGGTCGTGCGGCGTGTGCGGGTTTGCACCGGATTTTCCTGCGTTGCGGAAGAGCTGTTCCACGGAAAGAGATCGCCGCTTGTCTTCGCCGGCGCAGGCGCAGGAGCCGGGATGTGAAGCCCTCACATCCGTTGTAAGCGCGCATCACAAGATGCCGCCCCCATGTCATATACCAATGCGCGGCGATTGTCGCGCTCTAGCTTGGGTCCTGTTTTCGTCTGAAGCGACCGGGATGGATGGCCGGAATGCCCGGATAGGGGCCTTATTCGTCGGTCGCGTCGTAAGTCCAGACGCGGAAGGCCCTCAGTTCGTGCGGGCCGAAGGAATTGATCAGCGGCACGTCGGCGGCATCGCGGCCACGGGCGACGACGATGCGGCCGATTCGGGGCTTGTTGTTGCGCGGATCGAAGGTCAGCCATTGGTTGCCGAGATAAACCTCCATCCATGCGGAGAAATCCATCGGGTTGAGGATCTCCACCCCGATATCGCTCAGATGGCCGTTCACATATCGGGCGGGGATGTTCATGCAGCGGCAGAGCGCGATCGCGAGATGCGCGAAGTCACGGCAGACGCCGACGCGCTCCTGATAAGCCTCCAGCGCGGTCCGGGTCGCGCGGGCCTTCATGTAGTCGAAGGCGAGGTGGTTGTGGACGAAGTCGCAGATCGCCTGAACGCGGCTCCAGCCGGGGGGAACATGTTCGAACATGTCCCAGGCGATCTGGCTTAACTGGTCGGTTTCGCAATAGCGGCTGCCCAGCAGATAGACGAGACAGTCGTGGGGCAGTTCCGGGACCGGCATTTCCTCCGCGTCCCGAAAGGCTGCATCCTCGGTTCCCGGATCGGTGACGAGGCCGTCCGCCCAGATCGAGAAATCGCCGGTTGGTGCGGTGAAACGGCGGCAGACATTGCCGAACATGTCGACATAGGTATGCGTGGGAACCGGCGGCGTGGTGACGACCCGCTCGGGTGCAGGCATGTCGCCGTGGTGCTCGGGACGGATTTCCATCAGGCAGACCATCGGCGTGGGCTGGTCGCAGTGAACCGTGATGTCGTAACCGAAGCGTATCAGCATGGGGTGTCCTGTCGGGATCATTCCCCGACAGAACGTAGACGGTCATCGATCCGTTCCGAAAAGGCCGTCGCGCGACAAATCCGGTTCAGCCATGGATGGCCGGGGGCAGGCCGGACCGGTCCAGCCTTTCTCACTCCATGTGATAGCCCGGGGTCGACTTCATGATCTCGCGCTCCTCGTCGTCCATGTCCTCGGGGATGCCCTCGAAGAGCGGCGTCGAGAGATAGCGTTCGCCGGTGTCGGGCAGCATGCACAGGATGACCGAGCCGGGGGCGGCCTTTTCGGCGATCTTCATGGAGACGGCGAAGGTCGAGCCGCCGGAAATGCCGGTGAAGATGCCCTCTTTTTGCGCGAGCTTCTTTGCCCAGGCGATGCCTTCCGGTCCGGGAATCGGGATCAGTTCGTCATAGTATTTCTTGTCGAGCGCTTCCTGCAGGACAAGCGGGATGAAGTCCGGCGTCCAGCCCTGGATCGGGTGCGGCTCGAAGGCCGGGTGGCTCGATGCCGGCGCGCCGTCCGCACCGCGTTCCTGGGCGGTGCCGCTGGCGATGAGCGCGGCGTTGGCGGGCTCCGTCAGGATGATCTTCGTCTCGGGGCGTTCCTTGCGCAGCACGCGGCCGACACCGGAGACCGTGCCGCCCGTGCCGTAGCCGGAGACGAAATAGTCGAGCTTCTCGCCTTTGAAATCGCCGATGATTTCGCGGGCGGTCGTCGATTCATGGATATCGGCATTGGCCGCTGTCTCGAACTGGTGGGCGAGGAACCAGCCATGTTTCTCGGCCAGTTCGACGGCCTTCTTGTACATGCCGAGGCCCTTCTGGGCGCGCGGCGTGAGCACGACCTTGGCGCCGAGCATGCGCATCAGGCGGCGGCGCTCGACGGAAAACGAGTCGGCCATGGTGATGACGAGCGGATAGCCCTTGGCGGCGCAGACCATGGCGAGGCCGATGCCCGTGTTGCCCGAGGTCGCCTCGACGACGGTCTGGCCGGGCTTCAGCTTGCCCTCGCGTTCCGCCGCCTCGATGATGTTGACGGCGAGCCTGTCCTTGACCGAAGCGCCGGGATTGAAGGCCTCGGCCTTGACGTAGATCGTGACATTGTCCGGCGCGAGATTGTTGATGCGGATGACCGGCGTGTCGCCGATCGTATCGAGCACATTGGCGAAAAGCCGGCCGCGGCCGCTGGTGGTTCTGAGTGTGTCGGACATGATAGGGCCGCCTCCCTGCGGATCTGTGGGGGTAAAACATTGGTATCCTAGCAGAAAAACCGGTTCCCGAAGAATCCCGCTTTCAGCATGTGTCGGCAGGCGGCTGGGCCGTCGCGGGAAAGTTGCATTGCGGGCCTGTTCTCGCGGCGACGGGGCCGATAGTCTCCGCCCGGCCTTACAAGTCGAAAGCAATGAGGGAGGACTGCGCGATGGACTTCACCAGCCTGAAAATACCCGATCTGGACGGAAGGAACGTTCTGATCACCGGGGCCTCGACCGGGATCGGCGCGGCCTGTGCGAAGGCTTTCGCGGCGCAGGGCGCGCGCGTCGCCATCCATTACAATTCGAGTGCCGAGGCGGCCAAGGCGGTGGAGGCTGAGATCGAACAGGCGGGCGGGCACGCAGCGCTGGTCAAGGCGGATTTCTCGGTCTCGAGCGAGGTGCGCCGCGCCGTGGAGGAAGCGGCCGATATTCTCGGCGGTCTCGACGGGCTGATCAACAATGCCGGCGCCATGGTCAAGCGCGTCAAATACGAGGATGCGACCGACGCGGATTATGATGCGATCATGGATCTCAATGCGCGCTCGGTCGTGGCGGCGACACAAGCTGCAATTCCTTTCATGAAGGAAAAGGGCGGCTTTATCGTCAACACGTCGTCGATCGCGGCACGCAACGGCGCGAGCGGCGGGGCCGGGCTCTACGGTTCGTCGAAAGCATTCGTCTCCAACGTCACGCGCGGCATGGCCAAGGAACTGATCGCCTACAATATCCGCGTCAACGCGGTGGCGCCTGGCGTCATCCTGACGCCGTTCCAGGAACGCTACACGAAGCAGGAGCAGCTGGACGCGATGCTGACCACGATCCCTCAGGGGCGTCTCGGGATCGCCGAGGATTGCGTCGGCGCCTATCTGTTCCTCGCCTCCGGGATGCTGTCCGGCTACATGATCGGCCAGGTTCTGGAGGTGAATGGCGGGCAGCTGATGCCGTAGGAGAAATCGATGGACGGCTTCACTGCATCCACTTTCGGCGAGTTGAACGCCGAGGAATATGATGAGCTGCACGATCCCGGCACGACGGAAGAAACCGTTCGGCTGATTTCCGGGATCGCGGGAAACGGGCGCATCCTCGAACTTGCGATCGGGACCGGACGCATCGCGCTGCCGCTTGCCGCGATGGGCCACGATGTTTCGGGTATCGATGGATCGCCGGACATGGTCGCCAAGCTGCGGGAGAAGCCGGGGGGCGAGGCATTGCGCGTGGAAATCGGCGATTTTGCCGATGTCGGCATGGAAGGCCCATTCGACCACGTCTTTCTCGTCTTCAACACGCTGTTCAACCTGCAAAGCCAGGAGGACCAGATCCGTTGTTTCGCGAATGTCGCGGACCGGCTGGCCGAGGGCGGCACCTTTCTTGTCGAGACCTTCGTTCCCGACCTTTCCGGGTTCTCGGACGGGCAACGCGTGCATACGAAGCGGCTCGACCGGACCTCGGTGTGGATCGAAGCTGCCCTGCACGATCCGGTGCGCCAGCTCCTGGAGTTCCAGCGCATACGCATTACCCCCGACGGCACGAAACTCGTGCCGCTGCCGATGCGCTATGCCTGGCCGGCCGAGATCGATCTCATGGCCCGGCTTGCCGGGCTGACGCTCGCCGAACGCTGGGGCGGCTGGGAGCGGCAGCCCTTCGACGGGTCGAGCAGGATGCACGTCTCCGTCTATCGCAAGTGATGAGCCATGCGGCCGGCCGTCACTGAAGCACCAGATAGAGCGCATAGGCGGCGAGCAGCGCCGATGCGGCGGCCCTGCCGATCGTCTTGAGCAGAAAGAGGCCGGCGGTCGCAGCGATGGCTACGGCCGCCATGACCGGGCCGTCGAACGCGGCAAAACGCGGCGCCACCGGAATGGGCGATACGACTGCCGTCACACCGAGAATGCAGAGTATGTTGAAGATATTGGAACCGATGACGTTCGCCAGCACGACATCGGAGTGCCGGCGGATCGCCGCGACGATGGCGGTCGCCAGTTCGGGCAGGGACGTGCCGACGGCGACGATGGTCAGCCCGATTACCGCTTCGGAAATGCCGAACAACCGGGCAATGCCGGTGGCGCCTTCGACCATGAGCCGTGCGCCGAAGACCAGCATCACCAAGCCGATGACAACGGCGATAACGGCAAGGGCCGGAGAAAACGCTATGTCCTTGAGTTCGGACGCCTCTTCAACGAAGACGGAGGCTCTTCGCCGGCTTTCGATGTAGTAGGTTGCCACGAGGTAGAGGGTCAGGAGCGTCAGGAGAAAGACGCCGCTGGCCAACCCGACCCGGCCAATGAACAAAAGCGGAAGAAGAACCAGCGAAACGGCTACCATGACGATGCCGTCGCGCCGTATCGACACGTCCTTGTTGCTCACCGGCGCGATCAACGCGGCAAGTCCGACGATCAGCAGGACATTGGCGATGTTCGAGCCGACGACATTGCCGATCGCGATGTCCGGAGAACCGGCCAAGGCCGCCTGAAGTGAAACCAGCAACTCGGGCGCGGAGGTTCCGAAACCCACGATCACCATACCGACGACGATTTTGGATATGCCGAAGCGATCCGCGAGTGAAACACTGCCGCGAACGAGGCCCTCGCCTCCGAAAAAGAGAAGAACCAGCCCGGCGACCAGAAAGACGATATCCCAAACCAAAACATTTCCTTATGCGATTAACGTTGCTTGAGGTCAGCGCCGTGCGGTCGCGATCGGAACCGAATTTCCGACCGTTCCCGAAAAGGCCGGCGATCAATGGACCGTCGGCCTTCCTTCCGGCTGACGCTAGCGCGGCGTCCGATCTGATTGAAACAATCAGATCGGTAAACTTGCCGCGCCGTCTTTAGATGTGGACCGGTAATCTATCCGATCATGATCCATCATGATCGGGAACCGGTCTAGTTGGCAGGCGCTGCTTCGCCTTCGGACTGTTCGGTCGCCGGCGCAATGGGCGTTTCCTTGCCGCCGATCCAGCCTCCGCCCCATGCCACGACCACAAGAAGGGCAACGAGGGCGACGATGCCCCATACCACGTTTCGGTTGTCCATTTTATGCTCTCTCCTTTCAAGACAGCTTGAACGAGCAGCATATGGTGATGAGCTATCGGTGCTTGACAGGGGCTAGCCAGGGGTGAACCAAAATATTTTTTCGACGGTGTCTGCCGCCCGTTCTACGCCTCACTCCGCACCCGGCTCCGCGTCTTGGCGGGACCTGTTCCAATCCACGATGCTAAGCCGCAGCTGTTTCTCCACCTCGATGATGGCGAAGAGCAGCACGCCTATGCCGACGACCAGAACGCCATCGAAGAGCGGCACTGCCTCGGTCGCGAAGACGGATTGCAGCGGCGGGAGGTAGGTCACCGCGAATTGCGCCGCCGTGACGGCGACAATGGTGGCCCAGACGACCGGGGTGGCGCGGACGGCCTTCCAGGTCAGCGAAGTGCCGTAAATGTTTCGGATGAAGAACAGATAGGCGATTTCCATCACCACCAGCGTGTTGAGCGCCATGGTGCGGGCCAGCTCGATCGAATGGCCGATATCGACGGCATAGGCGTAGATACCGAAGACGCCGGCGAAGAACAGGCCGGAGACCAGAACGATCTGCCAGGCCATCTGGCCGGTGAGCAGCGGCTCGCCGCGCGGGCGAGGGGGACGGCGCATCGTGTAGTCCTCGGTCGGCTCGAAAGCGAGCGCGATGCCGAGCGTGACCGCGGTGATGAGATTGACCCAGAGGATCTGGATCGGCGTGACCGGCAGGGTCATGCCGAAGAGCAGCGCAACGACGATGGTGATCGCTTCGCCGGCATTGGTCGGCAGGGTCCAGCTGATCACCTTCTTGATGTTGTCATAGACCGTGCGGCCCTCGCGCACGGCGGCGACGATGGAGGCGAAATTGTCGTCGGCGAGCACCAGTTCGGCGGCTTCCTTGGCGGCTTCGCTGCCCTTGCGGCCCATGGCGATGCCGGCGTCGGCCCGCTTCAGCGCCGGCGCGTCATTGACGCCGTCGCCGGTCATGGCGACGGTGATGCCCTGCGATTGCAGCGCCATGACGAGGCGCAATTTGTGCTCGGGATTGGTGCGCGCGAAGATGTCGACGGCGCAAGCGGCGCCGGCCAGTTCCGCTTCGTCCATCTCGTCGATCTGGCGGCCGGTCAGGACGGCCTCGGAGTTTTCCAGCCCGATCAGCGCGCCGATGGCGGCGGCGGTGCCGGCATGGTCGCCGGTGATCATCTTGACGCGGATGCCGGCCTCGCGGCACTCGGCGACGGCCGCGATCGCCTCGGCGCGCGGCGGATCGATCAGACCGACCAGCCCGATCATCACGAGGCCGCCCTCGACATCGGTGAAATCGACGGTGCGCTGTTCGTTGCCGACCTGACGCGTGGCGATCGCCAGGACGCGCTGGCCGCGGGCGGCCATCGCCTCGGCGCTTTCCACCCATGCCGCCTCTTCGAGCGGTTCGCTCTCGCCGGACATGGCGCGCTGCTCGGCGCACATGGCAAGCACCTGTTCCGGCGCGCCCTTGACGAAGATGTCGGCGTGGCCGGGATGATCGTGATGCAGCGTCGCCATGAATTTGTGGCGGGAATCGAAGGGGATCTCGTCGGTGCGGGTGCGCGCCGAGAGTTCCTGGCGAACATCGACGCCGACCTTGCCGGCAAAGGCGAGTAGCGCGCCCTCCATCGGATCGCCCTCGACGATCCAGAACCCCTCGCGGCTGTGCAGCGAGGCGTCGTTGCAGGAGGCGGCGGCGCTGGCCAGTTCGGCGAGCAGAAGGTGATCGAGGCCGTTGACGCGGCTGTCGGCGAGCCAAACCGCGCCGTCGGGCTCGTAGCCATTGCCCTCGAAGGAGAACAGGTGGCCGGTCACGGCGGCCGAGGCGACCATCATCTCGTTACGCGTCAGCGTGCCGGTCTTGTCGGTGCAGATGACGGAGACCGAGCCAAGCGTCTCGATGGCGGGCAGGCGGCGCACGATCGCGTTGCGCCGCGCCATGGCCTGCACGCCGACGGCGAGCGTGATGGTCAGGACGGCGGGCAGCCCTTCGGGAATGGCGGCGACCGACAGGCCGACCACGGCCATGAACATCTCGGTGAAGTCGTAGTGCTCGACGAAATAGCCGAAGGCGAGCAGCACGGCCGCGATCAGCAGGATGAACACCGTCAGCCATTTGGCGAAGACATTCATCTGGCGCACGAGCGGTGTCGTCAGAACCTCCACATTGGCGAGCATGCCGGAGATGCGGCCGATCTCGGTCTTTGCGCCGGTGGCGACGACGAGGCCGCGGCCCTGGCCGGCGGTCACCATGGTGCCGCTATAGGCCATGCAGGACCGGTCACCGAGCGCGGCATCGGGCGCGACGGGGGCGGTCGCCTTTTCCGCGGGCACGGATTCGCCCGTCAGGATCGCCTCCTCTATGCGCAGGCCGCTGGAGCGGATCAGCCGCAGGTCGGCGGGCACCTTGTCGCCGGCCTCGAGCAGGACGATGTCACCCGGCACGAGGTCCGCCGCATCGATGCTTCTCCGTTCGCCGTCACGCAACACGGCGGCGTGCGGCGCCAGCATGGACCGGATCGAGTCCATCGCCTTTTCGGCGCGGCCCTCCTGGATGAAGCCGATCACCGCATTGGCGATAACCACCGCGAGGATGACCGCCATGTCGGCGTAATGCTGCATGACCGCGGTGATGACGGCCGAACCGATCAGGACATAGATCAGGATGTTGTGGAAATGGGCGAGGAAGCGCAGCACCGGGTTCTTGCCCGGCGGCTGGGGCAGGCGGTTGGGGCCGTGTCGTTCCAGCCGGGCGGCTGCGTCGGACGCGGCCAGCCCGCCAGCCGAGGATTCCAGGGAATCCAGGCAATCTTCGATTTCGGCGGCGTGGGACGCGTCGGCGCTGGCGATCGTGCCGGATTCATTGCGGGGCATGGGGTCTCTCGTTTGATGCGATTGCAACGTCGCGAAGAATGGATGGCCCTGCATTGAGTTGTGTCAACCGGGCCCAAATCGCGCAGAGATTGATCTGCCCGCGCGGCCATGCAATTCTTCCGGCATAAGGGGAAGGCGGGTTCTTCGGGAATCCGCGTGTGCGTATGTATCGGGTTCTGTGCATCATCGGCATCCTGCTTGTGAGTGCCTCGTCGTATCCGGCGGCGGCTGCGAACCGTGTCGCCCTTGTCATCGGCAATTCCAACTATGCCCAGGTGCCTTTCCTGCCGAACGCGGTGCAGGATGCACGCGATGTCGCCGGTGCGCTACGGCAACTCGGCTTCGAGGTTCATGACGGCTACGATCTGACACGGGCGGAAACGCTGCGTCTTGCCGCCGACGTTACCGGCAAACTGGGGTCGGATGACGTGGCGCTGTTCTATTTTTCGGGACATGGTATCCAGATCGGGGCGGAAAACTTCATCATTCCGGTGGACGCTGCCGGCGACGGGGCCGATGCTCTCAAACAGACATCCGTGAGCCTCCAGTCGATCCTGCGCGAGATGGAACTGCGCGCCGACCGCAACATCATCATCCTCGACGCATGCCGCAACAACCCGTTTCAGGCGCGCATGGTGAGCCGCGCCGTCGGCGGGGTGGCGCGGGGGCTGGCGCGCGTCGATGCGGGCGTGGGGTCCTACATCGCGTTTTCGACCCAGCCCGGCAATGTCGCGCTCGACGGCAGCGGCAACAACAGCCCGTTTACCGAGGCGCTCCTGAAACATCTTGGCTCTGGCGGTGACGACCTGCACGAACTGATGCGCAAGGTTCGGGCCGATGTCGTCGATGCAACGGGCGGCCAGCAGGTGCCGTGGGAAAACTCCTCGATGATCGAGCAGGTCTTCCTGTCGCGCCCGGCCGGCCGGGCGGCGGTTCCGCTCAATCGCAAGGACAGCGGCAGCGTGGTTGCCTCGGCGCCGCCTGCCTCTTCTTCGCCTGCCTCCGCGCCGCGCATGGAAGCAGTCAGTACGCCGCCGCCGCAACACCAGCAACAGCCGCAATTCACGCATGTCGTCGCGGGCCTCGATCCGAATGGCGACGGTTTCCTTGCGCTTCGCGAAGGCTATACGTCCGGCGCCCGCCGGATCTCGACGATGCGCGAGGGCTCCCGGCTGGCTGTGCTCGGACAGGAGGGTGTCTGGTTCAACGTGCGCACCGAAACGGGGCTCGTCGGCTGGGCGCATTCCAACTGGATCCGCTTCGTCGGGGCGGCGCAGGCGACACAGCCGCCGCCGGCCGCCGCACCCGCCACGAAGAGCTGCGATCAGCTCTGGTACGAACGCAACGCCTATTTTGCCAGATATGGCTATTGTTTCCAGAGCGCCCGCGGCCAGGCAGCGTTCCCGCCGGGCAATTGCCGGCCGGGCGTCACGGTCGCCAACGCCCCTCTGACCGGCTTCGAACGCAGCGAAGTCGCGCGTCTGGAGGCGGAGGAGAAGCGCCTCGGCTGCCGCTAGAACCCTTCGCGCGCCGGTGCCGTCATATCCCTGTCACGCGACTCTGGAATTTGGCTGTCATGGGACGCAGGCAGTGACGGGCCGGACATGGAAAAGAAAATCCGCACGATTTTCCTCTCGGACATCCATCTGGGAACGCGCGGCTGCAGGGCGGACATGCTGCTCGACTTCCTGCGCGAATATGATGCCGAGCGGATATATCTCGTCGGCGATATCTTCGACGGCTGGCGGCTGAAGCGCGGCTGGTACTGGCCGCAATCGCACAACGACGTGGTGCAGAAGCTGTTGCGCAAGGCGCGCAAGGGCACCGAGATCATCTATGTGCCGGGCAATCACGACGAGGTGATGCGGCACTATCTCGGCACCCATTTCGGCGGGATCGAGGTGCGCAACCGCGACATCCACGAAACGGCGGATGGCCGCAAGCTGCTGGTCATCCATGGCGACCAGTTCGACATGGTGGTGGTCAACGCCAAGTGGCTCGCCCATGTCGGCGACGTCGCCTACACGGTCGCGCTGGCGGTGAACTTCTGGTTCAACCGGGTGCGGCGGCTTTGGGGCGGACAATACTGGTCGCTGTCGAAATGGGCGAAGCTGCGCGTCAAGCAGGCCGTGAACTTCATCGGCGCCTATGAGGCGATCCTGGTCGCCGAAGCGGCCAAGGCCGGCGTCGACGGCGTCGTCTGCGGCCATATCCACCATGCGGCGCTCGAGACGATGAACGGCATCCAGTACGTCAATACTGGCGACTGGGTGGAAAGCTGCACGGCGATCACCGAGGATTTCGACGGTACGCTGCGGCTGGTCGACTGGTCGGCGGTGACACGCGAGCGTGCAGCGCGCCGCCTGCCGGCGCTGCCGCAGCCCGCCGCATCCACTTCGAAAGAACAGAAGACGGCGGCCTGAACCGCCAGACGAGGAAAGACACCGCCCGGCCATGAGCGATACGCTGACAGTCCAGGAGCAGCTTGGCGCTGCGGTTCACCAGAATTCCGCCCTGTCGAAGACGGGCCTTCTCGAACGTGTCTTTTCGCGGGCCTTCAACGGGCTGGTCTATCCGCAGATCTGGGAGGACCCGGAGGTCGACATGGCGGCGCTGGAGATCGCGCCGGACAAGCACCTCGTCTGCATCGCCTCGGGCGGCTGCAATCTCGCGAGCTACCTGACGAAGGCCCCGGCCTCGATCACCGCCGTCGATCTCTCGCCGGCGCATGTGGCGCTCAACCGGATGAAGCTCAAGGCGGCGCAGCACCTGCCGGATCACGCAAGTTTTTACGGGCTTTTCGGACACGCCGATTTGCGCGGCAATTCCGAGCTGTTCGACCGGCACATCGCGCCGCATTGCGACGAGGCGACCCGCGCCTACTGGACCGAGCGACGCGGCGTCTTCGGCCGTCGCATCGACATGTTCGAGGACGGGTTCTACCGGTCCGGCATGCTCGGCCGGTTCATCGGTACGGCGCATGTGCTGGCGCGGCTGCTCGGCGTCGACCTGAAATCCTATCTCGACTGCACGACGCTCGACGAACAGGCGGCATGGTTCGAGGCCAATCTCGCGCCGGCGCTCGACAGGCCGCTGGTCAAGCGGATCGTCCGCAACCGGGCGTCGCTAATCGGGCTCGGCATTCCGCCGCAGCAATATGACGAACTGGCGGGCGCGGCCGACGGCGACATGCTGGCGGTGCTGCGCGAGCGCACGCGGGCGCTGTTCTGCGATTTCCCGCTGTCGGAAAACTATTTCGCCTGGCAGGCGGTGGCGCGCGGCTACAAGCCGGAGGGCGACGGGCCGCTACCGCCCTATCTGAGGGCCGAGAATTTCGAGGCGCTGAAGGCCAATGCCGGGCGCGCGCAAATCCACAACCGCTCGCTGACCGACATGCTCGGCGAGATGCCGGCGGGGTCGAAACACGGCTATGTGCTGCTCGACGCGCAGGACTGGATGACCGACCGGCAGCTAAACGATCTCTGGTCGCAGATCACGCGGACGGCGGCTCCGGGCGCGCGCGTCATCTTCCGCACGGCCGGCGTTCCCTCCATCCTGCCGGGCCGGGTCGACGCGGCGATCCTCGGCCGCTGGACCTATCACGCGGAGAAATCCGCCGCATGGACGCGCGCCGACCGCTCGGCCATCTATGGCGGATTCCATCTCTACACGCTGGATGGTTAGGCCTATGATGCAGGCGATGGATCAGGAACACCCGGCACAGTCCGCGGATGCCCATGGCGGGCTGATGGATGCGATCTACCGCCATCAGCGCCACATCTACGACGCGACCCGCAAATATTTCCTGCTCGGCCGCGACCGGCTGATCGCCGATCTCGATGCGGGCGAGGGGGTGACGGTGCTGGAAGCGGCCTGCGGCACCGGGCGCAACCTGATCGTCGCGGCGAGGCGTTATCCGAAGGCGCGCTTTTACGGCTTTGACATTTCGACGGAAATGCTGAAACAGGCGCGCCGCAACGTGGCCAAGGCAGGCCTTTCCGACCGGATCGTGCTGGCGCAGGGGGACGCGACGGAATTCGATCCGCAAGCGCTGTTCGGCGTCGAGGGTTTCGACCGGATATTCCTGTCCTACGCAGTGTCGATGATCCCGCCATGGCGGGCGGCGATCGGCGAGGCGACGCGGCATCTCGCACCGGCCGGGGCGCTGCATGTCGTCGATTTCGGCCAGCAGGAGCATTTGCCGGGCTGGTTCCGGGCGGGGCTCATCGCCTGGCTGGCGAAGTTCCATGTCGAACCGCGCGAGGACCTGGAGACGGTCCTCGAAGCGGCGGCGCGGGAGGCGGGCGCGTCGCTCACTTTCGCCAGCCTGCATCGCGACTATGCGCGTTACGGTGTCATCCGCCGCTGAGCCGTTGCGGTGACCCGGGCCGATGTCCTATCACGGCGCCAACGTCACCAAGCGAGGAGCAACAGCACCATGCCGCATATCACCCTGACAGCATCCGACGGTTTCGAACTCGGGGCCTATCGCGCCGATCCGGAAGGCGCCCCGAAGGGCGGTATCGTGGTGATCCAGGAAATCTTCGGCGTGAATTCGCATATCCGCTCGATCTGCGACCGTCTGGCCGCCGACGGCTATGTCGCGATCGCGCCGGCGCTGTTCGACCGTGTCCAGCCGGGTTTCGAATCCGGCTATTCGCCGGAGGAAGTCGAGAAGGCGCGGAGCTTTCTCGCCAATCCGGACTGGGACGCGTTTCTGCGCGACACGGAAGCTGCGGCCGCGGCGCTTGCCGGTACCGGCAAGGTCGGGATCGTCGGCTTCTGCCTCGGCGGGTCGATCGCCTTCATGGCGGCGACGAGGCTGAAAGGGTTTTCGGCGGCTGTCGGTTTCTATGGCGGCAAGATTGCAGAGTATGCGGACGAGGTTCCGCAGTGCCCGGTACAGCTGCATTACGGCTCGGAGGATCACGGCATCCCGATGAGCAATGTCGACACGGTGAAGGAAAAGCGGCCGGATGTGGAGATCTTCGTCTACGAAGGCGCGGGTCACGGCTTCAATTGCGACGAGCGCGGCAGTTTCCATCCCGTGGCCGCGAAGCTCGCCTGGGGCCGGACGCAGGCGTTTCTCGCCGCCAATATCGACTGATCTGTTTCTGCCACGGAACTAAAATCCGGCCTTTTTTTGGCCGGATCGCCGCGCCAATCGTCATTGAATGGGCGATAGCGGAAAAGCGGGGCAGGGCGGGAAAATCGGATGACGGACGCCGCGCTGTTTCCCGCACCGCCGGAGGCGTTATGGCGAGCACCGTTTCCGCCACGGGAGCGGTCGCCCCGGCTGGCCGCGGCAGGCTCGATCGCGCTGCATGCGGCGATCCTCGCGGCCGCGATCCTGCTTATCCACGTTCCGGCTCCCGAGGAGGCTCCCGAGCGCCGGGTCAATGTCGAGATCATCGATGCGGGCCGGTTTGACGAAGCCTTCGCGCCGAAACCGCCGGCCGAGCCGGACGAGGCGCGCTTCGCCCCCGAACAGGATCTGCCGGAAGTACGCCCCGACGGGCTGATTGTCGCGCGGACGCTGCGCTCCGACGCGGTGCTCGACGACCCGCGCAGCGCGGAGGCCAGGGCCGCGCTGCCAATGATGCAGTCCGATGAGCGGTTGCTGCAGCTTTGCAGCATCGAGGCGATGGCGCAGGTGGCAGGCCTCGGTGACGACTATGCGCCGGACATGATCGTCACTTATGCGATGGACGATGTGCGGATAAAGGGCAGTACCGCTAGGGCGCCCGGCGCGGCGGTGCGCAGCCGCGGACACTGGTTCAACCTGCGCTTCGAATGTTCCGTAACGCCGGATCTCGAACATGTCGTCGCCTTCGCCTTCAAACTGGGCGACGCCATTCCCGAGGCGAAGTGGGAAGGCCACAATCTCGTCGCGGGCGAAGATCTCGATCAACACTGAGGGCCGGCGGGTTCTATACCGTCGCGCGGACGCCCCATTTGCGCCGCGTCGCCGCGTCGAGATCGATCAGGAACTCCTCGAAGACGCGAAGCTTGCGCGGCTTCAGGCGATGTTTCTTGTGCACCACCGACAGGCGCACCGCCTGCGGCCGGATCGCCTCGAGGACCGGAACAAGCCGGCCCGAGCGGACCTCGTCATAGACCAGATAGCTCGCCAGTTGCAGGATGCCGGCACCGCGCGCCGCGGCCGTGACCGCCGCTTCTGCGGATTCGAAGGCGAGCGGGCCCCGGCACGGATAGTCGATGTCGCGGCCCTCGACGCGGAACCGCCAGGGCACGGAATGCCCGGTCGCGGTCGACAGGATCGGGATGCAGCGGTGCTCTTCCAGATCCTCGATCGATGCGGGGGCTTTGTGGCTTTGCAGATAGGACGGCGAGGCGACGGTGATATGCGGGATACGGCCGACCGGCCTTGCGACGATGTCGAGAACCGGGACCGGCCCGACGACGACGGCGGCGTCGATCTCGTCGGCGACGAAATCCGGCGTGTTGTTGCGCGACAGGATCTCCAGTTCGATTTCCGGAAAGGTAGCCATGAAGCGCGGCAAGGCGGGAGCGACCACCAGCCGGGTCAGGCCGGTCGGTATCTGTACGCGCAGGCGGCCGCGCGGCTGCCGCTCGGCGCCGCCGACCTCGTCCTCAAGGCTCTCGACGTCGGCAAGGATCGATCGGGCGCGTTCCAGATAATGGCGGCCGTCATCGGTCAGGCGCAGGCTGCGCGTCGAGCGTTCGAGCAGTTGCACGCCGAGATAGCGTTCGAGGTCCGACATGATGGCGCTGGCGGCGCCGCGTGCCAGGCCAAGATCGACGCTGGCCGCCGACAGGCTGCCGCGCTCGGCCACCCGCACAAAGATACGCATCGCACGAAGCTGATCCATCGATTGTCCGAAATTTCCGGAGACTGAATACGAGTTTGCACCGCTTTTTCGGAAAAGGAAATCCGGTATTTGGCGCCTCCATTCGCCGCGGACGATCCGCGCCACAGGAGACAGAGACAATGAACGCAGAAACCAAAATCCACGCCGAGGCCGAAGCCAAGGAAGATCTCTATTACATGGTCCACAAGGGTGTCCGCCTCGCCAATGTCCGCATGCTGACCGCGCTTAGCCAGGCCGATGCCGGCGACGACGCCTCGATCGATGCCGTGCTGCAGCAGCTCTACGGGCATCTGGAGATGAGCCGCAGCCATCTCGACCACGAAAATCGCGAAGTCCATTCCGCAATCGAGGCGCGTTGCCCCGGCGGGAGCGACCATGCCGCCGACGATCATGATGACCATCTGGAGTCCTTTTCCGAACTGCGCCGGCTGGCAGAGGATGTCGCCTCGGCGACCGTCGACCGTCCGGCGAAGCTGCGCCGGCTTTATCAGCGCTTCGCGCTTTTCGTCGCCGACGACTTCCAGCACATGCATGAGGAAGAGACCGTTCTGCAGCCGCTGCTGGAAGCCAATTTCACCAATGCAGAACTGATGGATATCAACCAGCGCATCGTGTCCGACATTCCTCCGGCGAAGATGGCTCAGTTCCTGCGCTTCATGCTGGGCGGCGCATCCCGCTCCGAGCGGATCGGCATGCTGACCGGCATGCAGATGGGCATGCCGGCAGAGGTGTTTTCCGGCATCATGCAGATGGTCGTCGGTTCGCCATGGCAGATGGGCGACTGGGATGCGCTGGAGCGCGCCGTATGCTGACGAGCCGGCCGAAACCGAAGGCGTCAGGCCTGGTCACTCCTATCCACATTCCGAAACCGTGCGCGCGCAATTGCCCCGAATGCCCCTGCGGGGCGCGGCTCGCGGCACGTTGAGCGGACAAGGGCGCCAAGTGGCGCCCTTTTTTGTTTCGCGGTATATCATCCTTTTATCTGATGCATTCCTTTGCGTAAGTCTTCTTCCCGATATTTTATACTGACAAGCGTCCTATTATGACGCGGATGCATTGAATTTATTATTCCATCTAAAGCGAACCTTCATATTTTTCGTCGATGGTCATTTCGCGCGCTGGTTGCGGCGGCGCCTTTCTGAATCCTCTGAAGGATGTGACACGGCACATGCCGGACATGCGAACATCGACGAGTGGAAAGTGGCCCGGTTCGGTACCGGCCGGCAGGGCGTATCTGCCCGAGAGGCTCGACGAGGAAGCGGTGACTGCGCTGGATTCGGCGGCGCAAAGCGAGCCGTTCAAGCTCGATCTGTTGCGTACGGCTCCGGCGCGGGACATGCGGTTGAAGATCGAAGAGGTCGTCGCCCTTCTCGAAAAAATGGATGCCGGGCGCATGCTGGCGCGGCAGGGACCGATTTCCCGCCTGACCGGCGCCGATGTGGAGGCCCGGCTGGAGTTCGAACTGGCCGGCCAGAAGGTGCTCACGGCGATTGCCGACCTGCGCCGGGCTGCAGGAAATGGCCGCCACATACGCGCATTGCTGGTGCAGGGGCGCGAGGAATTGACCGGCGAGCAGGCGCGTCTGGAAGCGGTGATTGCGGAGGCGCGGCTGCTGCTTGCGGCCACGCGCGATGCGGACGAATTCGTCCGGGCGCGGTTTGAGCGCCGGCTGTCGAACATCATGGCGATGCATGCGGCCAACCTGTTGATGTTCGAGCAGATCGAGCTGGCGGAAGACGTGCTGACCGGTCTGCTGGACCGTTTCACCGATGTCGAGACGCTGCTGCTGCCGCTGTGGCAACGCAACGTGATCGCGCTCGCACATGCCGCCACGGGCAGGCCGCAGAAGCAGGCCGCCGGGGCGTTCGAGCAGGTCAACGACAAACTGATAGTGCATCTCAAACAGGAGACCGGCTGATGAACACGCGGACGGCCATGAATGAAGATCCGATCGAGCCGGAAATCCTCGGCCCGGAGACGGATAAGGACGCGGAGATCGCGAGGCTCGCGGCGACGATCGACTTTTACTCGCCCATGTCGATTCACACGTTCGGATCGGAGGTCGCCGAACGGGCGACGAAATATACCGACGACATCCTGACGAATGTGCGCACTGCCGAGTTGGAAGAGACCGGCGCGCAGCTCAACAGCATCGTCATCGCGGCGCAGCAATTCGATCTGGATTCGCTCGACAATTCCTCGACGCGCACGCCGATCATCGGAGGGCTGATCCGCCGCTTCACGATGACGCGTGAAAAGGCGATGTCGCGTTTCGAGAGCGTGAAGACACAGATCGACAAGCTCGTCTCGCAGGTCGAGGCGACGGCCAATACGCTGGACCAACGCAACCGCGACTATCAGGCCATGTATGAGGGCGTGCGCGAGGAACACGCGCTACTCGGCCAGCATGTCAGAGCCATCGAACTGCGCCTCGCCGACCTGGAACGCGAGATTGCCGGGCTGGATGTATCCGGCGCCGACATGGAATCGGCCGAACGCGCGGCGATTCTCGAGGCTAGCCGCAATCTGCTGGCCAAACGCGCCGACGACATGAAAGTGCTGCAGCACAGCGCCATGCAGACTTTGCCCATGGTGCGCATCATCCAGTCGAACAGCCTCTCGCTCGTCGACAAGTTCCAGACGATCCGCCAGCTGACATTGCCGGCCTGGAAACGCACTTTCATGCTGGCGCTGACGCTGGACGAGCAGAAGAACGCCGTCGAACTGGCCTCGACGATCGACAATGCGACCAACGACATGATGAGGCGCAACGCTCAATTGCTGCATCAGAATTCAGTGGCGACAGCGAAGGCGAACCAACGCCTGGTCATAGATATCGATACGCTGCGCGAGGTTCACGACAAGATCCTCTTGACGCTTTCCGACGTGCGGTCCGAGCACGAGAAGGGCGCCGAGGACCGCAAACAGGCGATCGACGAGCTGGAGCGGCTGCGCACGGAGATGGCCGCCGAGGTCAAGGCGATCACCCAGCCGAATGCCTGACGCGCCCGCATTCGGGAGGCGAAACTCACCGGCGCCGCGATCGACGCCGGCGTTCGGCAAGGCCGGCGCTTCTGCCGGTCGAAGCGATCCACCGCCCGTTCCCCCGCGCGACACGGTGTCGGAGCAGCTGGAAAGCAGAAGCGCGCGTGCCCTGCTTGCCGGGGAGCTTATAGGATTTGCGGGCCTGCTGATTGTTTTCGTTGCGGGCGTCCTGTGGCCCGCGGACCCGGCGGGACTCGATGTCCTGAAAGGTCTCGTCTATCTGCCCGACATCCTGCGTGACGCGATCCCCTTCAGCGATCCGAAGGCATGGAGCCGGCAGGTCTACGCGCATGTGAGCGAGGTCCAGGCGAACAATCTCGGGATACCGCTGATCTTCTTCCTCGGCCTCGCCGCGATCGTGCGGCGGCGATGGCTCCTTGCCGGGCTATGCGCCGGCTTTTTCCTTCTGCCGCCGCCGCTTGCTGGTCTCGCCTTTCCCGCGGGGTTCCCGATGGCGATCTTGCTGGGCGTTGCCGCGGCGTTGCGGCAGGTCAGGCTGGAGGGGCGGGCGCGCATCGCCTTCATCGCGGTCGCGACCGTTTTTCTGCCTGTTCTGCTCGCCGCGTTCCTGAGCATCGTCCCAAGCCGCCAGGACGGGGTAAAGATCCCCTACCTGACGATCAGATTTGCCGAACTCAAAGAAAACGAAAGCGAACTGCAAAGGGAACCGCAAACCGGCGGCGGGCTGGCGGTTCGGGGTACGACCGTCGCGGCCATCGCGGCCAGCGGTGCGGCGCAAGCCGGCGCGAAAGCATTTGCGCTGGCGCAGGAGCAAGCTTTGCGCGGCGAGGCGGAGGCGGCCATGGCGAGCCTGTCGCGCGCCCAGGCGGCGGGCTTCCCGCATAACCGCTTCGAAAGCCGGATCGTCGAAGCGATCCGAAACTATTCCATCGCATCCGGCGGCGAAGGAGAAGCGGCCCGTGCGGCGATCATCGACCGCTTCAGAACGCGACTTATCGGCACCTGGATCCTGCTGTGGGCCGGCCTGATCGTCGGGCTCGCCGCGCCCTTCGGGGATATCATCTCCACGGCTATCCGCCGCAGGATCGAACGTATCGAGGCTGCGAAGGCGAAGCTCAACGGTCAGAGACCCTCGGAAGGCAAGGTCGCAGTTCCGTTCGGAGGGAGCGCCGGGGACGCATCGCGATCGCTTGCCTCGATCGCTGCGGCCGATGCCGAGCAGGTTATCGGAGCGATGTCGAAGCGGATCCATTTCTACCTCGTCTCGGCGATGTTTCTCGGCTGGACCATGCTGTTCTGTCTCGGGCGTTACTGGACCTTTCATCTGCCGCCCGCCGACAGCAACACAGCTTTTGACATGGTCGGTCTGTCGGGCTGGACGGTGTTTCTGGGAGATGCGCTGGGCGTCGGCAATCTGCATGGACAAAATGGCCCGGGTCCGCTGCATTTCCTGTTCAATCCGCTTTCCCTACTGGCGATCGTTCCCTATGCGCTGCTTTTCGTGCGGCAATACCGGGTGGTTGGACTGTGCACCCTGATTGTTCTTACATTTCTGCAACTGCACCGGTTCGACGCGCCGATGCGCGACCCCGCCAATCCGGTCGCTCCGCAACAGGTCAATGAGAGCTTTCGTCAGGCGCTGGAAAAGGTGGCCGAAAGCGGAAGCGACAAAGGCGGCAAGCAAAAGATCGGGGAGGTCTTGTCCGGTGAGACCGGGCAACCGGTCAGGTTTTTCATCCCCGTCCGTGTCGATGCGTCCAACGCGAATTACGTGCTGGCCCAGATCGCCTATCTTGAAGACCGGCCCGAGGATGCGGCGCACTATCTTGGCCGTGACATCGACGCCGGATTGCTGGATGGCCTTATCCACCGGCAGCGTCTGGACCTGATGCGGGAATGGGCATCCGTGCGCGGTTTTCGGGTTTCGTCCACCGTGGCGAATCTGGAGTTGCTCCGCCCGATGAGTTTCGCGCGCAGGAGCGGAAACGCATTTCTGGCGGCGGCAGTCGCGTCAGGCTTTCTGCTGATCGTTGTGCTGGCATTGCTCACAGTGGCCGGCCGCAGACGAGGCCGGATTGCCGAACTTGTGGAAATGCGCCGGTTCTCGCGATCGCCTGTGGAAGCCTTTTCGCCGATCCGCTAGGCGCGCCGGCTTGATTCGCACTATCGGTCCGGATCGCGGCGGCGCGATTGCCCGGCGCCGGACTGCGTATTCTTCGCTTAACGCCTTGAAATATCTTCATAAAAAGAAGCAGCCGAACCTCCCGGGAGGTTCGGCTGCCGACATTGCGGTATCACAAGGGGTTGGGTGTGCGTTCCGCAACGTTAATATGACTAACATATAAAATTAGCTTTGAAAATTATCAGATTCGACAGGCGGGGGGACACGGGCTGATTTTTCTATTGAAGACATATAACGATTTCTTTATATCGTTATATGTCTGTTTTCAGAGGTGCCCCATGTCCAATCCGCTATCCGACCTCTTTGCCGCGAAGGGCGTTCTGCTCGCCGATGGAGCGACGGGAACCAATCTGTTCGAGATGGGGCTGATGGCCGGCGAAGCGCCGGAACTGTGGAATGAACAGCAGCCCGATAAGATCACCGAGCTGCATCGGGGGTTCGTCGATGCAGGGGCGGACATCATCCTGACCAACTCCTTTGGCGGAACCCGGCACCGGTTGAAACTGCACCATGCGCAGGACCGGGTCTTCGACCTCAACAAAAAGGCGGCGGAGCTGGCGCGTGCGGTTGCCGACAAGGCCGATCACAAGGTCATCGTCGCCGGATCGGTCGGGCCGACCGGCGAATTGCTGATTCCGCTCGGGGCGCTGAGCTACGAGGACGCGGTGGCGGCGTTCAAGGAGCAGATCGAGGGGCTGAAGGCCGGCGGCGCCGATGTCGCCTGGATCGAGACCATGTCGTCGCCCGACGAGATCCGTGCAGCCGCGGAGGGCGCGGCAGCGGCGGGGATGCCCTATGTGTTCACCGGATCTTTCGACACGGCCGGCAAGACGATGATGGGCCTCGCGCCGAAGGACATTTTCGACGTCATTCCGGGCGATGCCGGGCAGCCGATCGCGCTTGGCGCGAATTGCGGTGTCGGTGCGCCGGATATCCTCTCCTCGCTGCTGGACATGAGCGAGGCGAAGCCGGACGCGAAGCTGATCGTCAAGGGGAATTGCGGCATTCCGGAATTCCGGGGCGAGACAATCGTCTATTCCGGAACCCCGGAACTGATGGCCGACTATGTCGATCTGGCAATCGATGCCGGTGCAACGATCATCGGCGGATGCTGCGGCACGTCCTGCGAACATCTGAAGGCGATGCGTTACGCGCTCGACCATCACCAGAAGGGCGGGCGGCCGTCGCTGGACGACGTCGTGGCGAAAATCGGGCCGCTCCGGAACAAGTCCGCGGGCGAGGGCGGCGACGCCGCGTCGCGTCGCGAACGCCGGGGCCGGCGCAGGGCCTGACGGGTCCTATTGCAGGCAGTCTGAGGCTTTTTCGCAGACGGTCGGATAGTGCAGGCGCAGGGCAAAAGTGTCCTGGCGCCGGAGCTTGAAGATGTTGTTGGAATCTTCCGAGAAAATGGACTTGCCCGCATAGGCGGGATTGCGGATGTCCCAGGGCAGGCCGAGGATCTGGATGATCTCCTCCAGGACAACCGAGCGGATGATCGGTTTGGGAATGTCGCTTGCAATGCCGATGCTTGCTTCGACGATTTCGCGTGTGCCGCCATTCCAGCGCATCGTGCCGATGCCGGCCTGGATCACTGTGCCGTCGAGCCGTTCTCTGCCGGTGCCCTGCATGGTTTCGCCCATCCGTGCGCCAACCATGTAGACGTGGATCGGGGCGGCGCGGTCTTTGGAATATTCCAGCCTGATGTCGGCTCCGGACACGTTGATCTCGGTGATCGCGAGGCGCACCGAGGCGACGACCGCCTTGACGTTCTCCGGGGGGAAACCGGCTTGCGGGCCTTCGACGTAAATGCGCAGCGGGTGACGTTTGTCGCTCGGCCATCTGACGATCGGAGTTCTGCACCAACCGTTGACCTCGGCACCGCAGGCGATGGCGCGATAGAAATCGCGGTTCGACAACTCGCCCTTCGACACCGTGAAGTCGTCTTCCGCCGCCGCGACGGGCGAACAGGCGAGGATGAGAGCAATCAGCAAGGCGGCGCGGTGGATCATTTCAGGCAATCCGAGGCCTTCTTGCAGCCGGTCGGATATTGAAGCCGCAGGGCGAGCATGTCCTGCCGGCGTATCTTGTCGATGTCGTGGCCCAGTTCGGTGAAGACCGATTTTCCGGTGTAGAAGGTATTGTCGACGGCGTAGCGGAAGCCGAGCGCCCGGAGCAGGGCCTTGAGGATTGCGGCGCGGACGATGTCGGGCGCGATGTTGCCGCTGACCGCGATGCTCGCCCTCTCGATGTCGTTGCCGCCGGGTGCGAGGCGGAGGCCGGTGGCCGTGGCGCGCATCCTGGCGCCGTCGAGAACCGGGTCGCCGGAATCCGCGATCCGGTCGCCCCATGCTGCGTCGATCATGTGGACCTGGAGCGGTGCGTCGGCGCTGTTGACGACTTCAAGCTGAATATCGGCGCCGGAGACGTTGATCTCGGTGATGGCGAGCTTGACAGAGGCAATGACCGGCTTGACGAGATCGTCGGGGAAGCCGGCCCCGGGCTCACGGATATGGATGCGAAGCTTGTGTCGCAAGGTCTTGGGCCATCGGGTGATTTCGGTCTTGCAGGAGCCGCCGGGATCGGCGCCGCAGGCCGCTGCCTTGTAAAGATCCTCGACGGAGAGCTCGCCTTTGGAGGCCGCGACATCCCGGGCGCTTGCAGCCGTCAGGTGCAGAGAGAGGAAGGCTAGGATCAAGCCGGCGAGTTTGAACGGATGTCGCATCGGACGTTTCTAGCAGCCGGAACATCGACGGCCAATCGGGAACGCCGCGGCCGGGGTGGCCGCGGCGGGATTTTTCAGGCGCGGACTTCCTGTCGCTGGAAGACGAAATAGGCGCCGGTGAAGAGCAGCATCATCCCGGCGAAGAGACCGGAGATCTGCGGCCAGACGATCAGGATCGACTGCAGGGTCGGCAATGGCGCCCCGACCAGCGCTCCCTGCATCTGCGACATGAAGACCGGGCCGACCGCCCGCGAGGACGGATCGAGCAGCATGGTCGCCACTTCGCCATAGAGCGTCGCCGGCGAGATGCGGGCGACGGCCAGGCCGGTCTCGTAGGCATGGACGATGCTGACCGGGTCGTAGGGATCGACCGGCGATAGCGCGCTGGCGACGAAAGGGCTGATCATCGACCAGAAGATGGAGAAGATCAGCCAGACCGACAGGGCGGCGAGCGCCGATGTGGCTGGCGCCCGGATCAGTGTCGAAAATGCCAGCGCCAGTGCCAGCCAGACGCCGGTATAAACCAGCGTCGCGGCCAGATAGGCGAGGCTTCGCGCCATGTCCCCGCCCGAAGGCGGCAGGCCGAGCAGCAGGATGCCGAGCCCGAACATCAGGAGCCAGAGCGTCAGCAACGCGATGCCGATGACCAGCATGCTGCCCAGGAACTTTCCGAACAGGACGGCGTCCCGGTAGATCGGCTGGGCGAGGATGCGGCTCATGGTGCGCCTTCCATATTCGCCGTTGACGCCGTCGAAGCCGAGCGCGATCGCGACAAGGGGCAAAAGGAAGCCCATGAAGGAGGCGAAGGAGGGCAGCGGCTCGCGCGCCACGGTGAACAGTTTCAGGAAGAGGAACGGATCCTCCGAGGTCGTCGCCTTGATCTGGTCGATCGCGGCATAGACCGCACCGGCGGCGGTCAGCAGCACGAGCAGCATGATCAAATGCATGCGCGCACTGGTCATGTGATCGGCGGCTTCCTTGAGGGCGATGGTCATGACGCCCTTGAGCGGGGAACCTTCACGCTTCATGTCGGGCCTCCTTGAAGAACAGGTTGTAGGCCTCGCCGAGCGACACGTGGCGAGCGTCGATATTGGTCAGCGAGCCGCCCCTTTCGACCAGCCGCTTGGCGAGTTCCGCGCGAATGTCCCGAGAGGCGGTGATCCGCCAGCTGTCCTTGCCGGCGGGCCTGATGTCGCTGACGCCGTCGATGCGCTTCGCCGTCTCGGCGACGTCGATATTCTCGGCCGTGACCTCGATGTGGAAGGCGCCGTCGCCAACCTTGCCGGCCAGTTCCTCGACCGTGCCGACGAAACCGATCCGCCCCTTGTTGAAGAGGGCGACGCGGCTGCAGATCGACTGGACGATGTCGAGCAGATGCGAGGAGACCAGCACCGTGATCCCGTCCTGTGAAAAAGACCGGATGAGATCGAGCAACTCGCTGGTCGATTGCGGGTCGAGGCCCGATGTCGGTTCGTCGAGAACGGCGATCCGGCTGTCGCGCATCAACAATTCGGCGAGGCCCAGCCGCCGGCGCATGCCGTGCGAATAGGTCGCCACGCGGCGGTCGGCGACGTCGGAGAGACGGACGCGGGCAAGCGCCGTGTCAATCTTCCTGTCGGCCTCGGCGGTGGTAAGGCCGCCGAGGCGTGCGGTGTAGCGCAGGTTCTCGCGCCCGGAGAGATTGTCGTAGAACCCGACGGAGTCCGGCAGGTATCCGACGTCACGCTTGACGGCGAGTGGTTCGCGGGCGGGGTCCTTGTCGAGGACCCGCACCGTGCCGCCGCTGGTTTCGGTAAGGCCGAGCAGCATGAGGATGGTGGTCGTCTTGCCGGCTCCGTTGGGGCCGAGCAGGCCAAGCACCTCGCCTTCCTCCACGGTGAGATCGATTCCGTCTACAACGGGGACCGCGCCGTATCGCTTGGTCAGGCCCTTTGCTTCAATGACGTGCGTGCTCATCTGCGTCCGTACCTCATCACGGCGAGGGCGAGGATCAGGACCGAGATGCCGATGATGCCGAGGCCGACGATACCCCACATGGTCGAGGTCTCGACCGTGGTACGGAACTGGGCGCTTTGCGACGTGCCGTCGGCATTGGCGCGCAGCGTCACCATGTAATCGCCGGCGATCGCCTTTTCGGTCGGCTTGATGGTGACGTTGATGTCCTGGCTGGCGCCGGCCGGGATCTCGGGCACCTGTTCGGGCTGGAAGGAGACGGTCCAGCCATTCGGATTGGACGCGGCGAGCTTGACCCCCTCGGCAGGGGCGGAGCCGGTGTTGTCGAGCTTGAAGGCAAAGCTGGAGGCTTCGCCCGCAACGGCCTTGCCGGAGAGGCGGCCCTGCGGGCCGGTGAGCGCGAGGTTGGGCGAGCCGGTCACTTCCAGTGACAGATCGGCGGCGGCCTTCTGGTCGCCCGCGACGGTTGCGACATGGATCGGGTAGTTGCCGGCCGGTACGGCATTGTCGAGCTTGACCTCCATGGTGACATCCTCGGAGGCACCGGCCTTGACCGGGATGCCCGTGATCTCGTCGGAGCCGTAGCCCTTCTTGAAAGCCGTCTGGAAACCGGGCGGTACGTCGGCGTCGAGGTTGAACAGGGCGTCCTCGGTGCCGCCATTGGTGAGTTTCAACTTGTATTTGAAGGTGGATTTCACGCTGCCGCGCAGCGCCGGCAGTTCAGGGTCCAGCGTCACCACGGCCATGGGCGCATCGGAAATGGTCAGGCTGATCGGCAGATCGACCGCGCCGTCGCCATAGTCGGCCTTGAGGTCGAGCGGATAGGTCTTCGGCGCCGCGCCGGAGGGCGGCGTCAGCTCCAGTGTCAGGTCTCCCGTAGCGCGGGGGCCGACCATGGCGGCGGCGACTTCATAGCCGTGGCCCTTGAGGGCCCACGTCCAGCCGTCGGGCACGCCGGACAGGGTCAGCGCGGCGCGGTGCGGCGTCTCGGTGTCGTTGATGACGGTCAGCGGGATGCTGATCGCCTTGCCGGCTCCGGCGGTGAAGTCAGGGGCGGGCGTGGTAATCCAGAAGCCGTGCGGCGGAACGGCCGCCGTTTGCATGGCGCCGGTTTGCGCAAAGGCAGGGGCGCTGGAAAGCAGGGTGCATGCGACCAGCGCACCCGTGAGCATGCGGGATTTGTCGTACATCGTATCCTCGTTTCAATGATTTTCGGCGCGAAGGGATCGCGCGAGCACAATCAGGAAAACGAGGCGTGGGGCGGGGCGCGGACGCGGTAATAGTGCTCGCAGACGCCTGCGAAGGAAATGGCGTCTGCGAAGACTGCAAAGGAACTGGTTGGCGCCGGCAATTCGGCCTGGCGCGAAAAGTCTAGTAAGTCGCAGGGTTCGACGGCCATTTCGAGGAGATCGAAGCGGGGGTCATCGCCCGAGAGGATCTGGCCGGATTCACCGCCGGAGAGCGAGTGGGTGGCTGCGGAAGCGCTTTCGAGGCCGGTATCGTCGGCAATGGCGTCGACCGGGGCGAGGGCGAGGAAAATCTGCAACAGCGCGGAGGCCAGGCATCCGAGGAAGCCCGCCATCGGGGAAAACGCGCTGTTTCTTCTCGAGCCCATCAGGAATGCCTGATCTCTGGAAGGGAGCGGCCGTTCCTCACGGCCGGTTGCATCGTGTAACCAGGCCCAAAATGGGGCGATTTTGAGATCGCGGATTTTGACAGGCGGCGGGCAGGCCTATTGCATGCGCTGGCACTGGCTGGCGATGATGTCGCCCGTCGGAAACTGCTGGTTGAAATTCATGAAGCTGGCGTTGACCATGTAGGAATCGAACACCAGGATGGAGGAACCGAGGATCGGATCGGTTTTCTGGCCGCGGATCGCGAAGGCGACGCCGTTGCCGTCCTGGTTCAGGGACCACTGGCCCTGACCGACCCAGTTCCCGTATCCGTCCGTGCCCTGGGCCTGCACCGTGCCGTTGGGCATTACCTGAAAAATCGCCTGATAATAAACGGTGTGAGCATCCTTGCGGTAGATGTTGCGCGTGCCGTACTCGCATTGCCAGACACCGGAGGGATTGATCTGGGCGGCCGCCTGGCCGAACGACAAAGCATAGGTCAGTCCGGCGACTATCCATGCGAAAGCGCGAAGCTGCATCGATTCGTTCCCCTGTCCTGCCGGGTGCCGGAACGGCGCTGCCGGTAGATGATGCCCAGGTGCGATCTTCCGGTGTTTTCCACGCCGGATCAAGTTTAATTTTCGATCAGGAAATTCTCAGCCGCCGAGGAAACGTGCTTCGCGAGTTGGGGCGAGGGTCGCACCTCCGCCAGGGCGGAGGTGCGATGACTGTTCGCGATCAGGCGCGGCCGGCGAGCATCGGCTCGGTCATGGCGGCCGAGTAGGCGATGGACTGCTGGAGGAACGGATCGTAGCTTTCCAGCACGGTCGCGACGTCCGCGCTCTGGCCCTTGAGTTCTTCCTTGACCTCTTCCCACGCCCCGCGCATCGCGGTCACGACATCGTCGGGGAAGTTCAGGAACTCAACGCCTTCAGATTTCAGCGACTGCATGGACTGGGCGTTGAAGTAATCGAACTGGGCCTGCATCTCCAGTGCCGCCGCATAGGAGGCGCCTTCGCAGATCGCCTGCAGATCGGGCGCAAGCTCCGCCCAGGCGTCGGTGTTGAAGACCGTGGCGACGCCGGCGCCCGGCTCGGTATAGGCCGGGACGTAGCAGAGTTTGGTGATACGCTGCAGGCCGAAGGCCTGGTCGAGCATCGGGCCGACCCATTCGGCGGCGTCGATAGCGCCCGACTGGAGCGCCTGGAAGATCTCGGTTGGCGGCAGCAGCACGGCGTTGACGCCAAGCTTGCGGAAGGTTTCGCCGCCGAGGCCGGCGATGCGCATGTTCAGGCCCTTGAGGTCGTCGAGGCTTTCGATGCGGTTCTTGAACCAGCCGCCGGATTGCGTGTTGGAGTTGCCGCAATAGAAGGGCTTCAGGTTGCGCTGGGCATAGATCGTGTCCCAGATCTCCTGACCGCCGCCCCATTTGATCCAGGCGAAGAGTTCGGTCGACGTCATGCCGAAGGGTACGCCGGTGTACCAATGCAGGGCCGGGTTCTTGCCGGCGGCGTAGTAAGTCGGACCATGGCCGACGGGAACGTTACCCTGCTGGACCGCGTCCTCGACGCCGAAGGGGGGCACGAGTTCGCCGGCGCCGTAGACCGTCAGTTCCATGCGACCGTCGGACATCTGGCCGACGAGTTCGGCGAAGCGCGTGACGTTGGTGCCGACGCCCGGCGCGGCCTTCGGGAAGGCCGAGGCGATGTTCCACTGGACCTTGCCCTGCGCGATGGCGGGAGCGGCAAGGGTGGATGCGGCGGCGATGCCTGCGCCGCTCGTCAGGAATGTTCTGCGTTTCATGTTTTCTCCCCAGGTTCGAGTTCAGCCAAAGATCACATGTGGCAGCCACGTGGCAAGCGGCGGAAATGCCGCAAGGATGGCGAGCGCCAGAAGCTGCAGGATCACGAAGGGTGTGACGCCGCGATAGATGTCGCCGGTGGAAATCGAGCGCGGCGCGGCGGAGCGGAAATAGAACAGCGCGAAGCCGAAGGGTGGTGTCAGGAACGAGGTCTGCAGGTTCATCGCCATCAGCACGCCGAACCAGACCGGCGAGATGTCGGAGCCGAGCACGGCGGGGCCGAGCAGCGGCACGACGACGTAAATGATTTCAACGGCTTCGAGGATGAAGCCGAGGAAGAAGACCAGCAGCATGATCAGCGCCAGCGCGGCGATATGGCCGCCGGGCAGGTGGGCGAGCAACTCGGTGACCATGTGGTCGCCGCCGAAGCCGCGGAAGACCAGCGACAGGAGCGAGGCGGCGACGACGATGCCGAAGACCATGCCCGAGACCTTGACCGTCTCGGTCGTCGCCGAGGCGAGCGTGCCGGTGCGCCAGAGACGGGCGCCGGCGGTTATCGTCCCCAATGCGATGAGAATGGCGGCGGCGATGGCGAAGAGGCCGGCAATGCTGTTTCCGGCAGCGCGTCCCAAGCCGGCCATCTGCAGCGCGACGAGCAGAAAGGCGGCGAGCCCCGTCGCGACGATCAGCGCGCGCTCGGTCCGGTTCGCGGCCGCGGCGAAGGCGGCAAGAAGCAGCGCGCCGATCGCACCGAGGCCGGCGGCCTCCGTCGCTGTGGCGACGCCGCCGAGGATCGAGCCGAGAACCGCGAGGATCAGCAGCGCCGGCGGCAGGAAGGTGGTGGCGATCTCGCGGCGCGAGACACGTTCCGGCTTCGGCGGCGGGGGCGCGTCCTTCGCCGGGCGCAGGGCGAAGAACAGCCAGGCGGCATAGAGCCCGACGAGGACGAGGCCCGGCACCAATGCGCCTGCGAAAAGATCCCCGACGGAGACCGGCAGCGGTGCGAAATTGCCGGCCTTCTGCTGGGCTTCCAGATAGGTGTTGCCGATCTGGTCGCCGAGCAGGACGAGCAGGATCGAAGGCGGGATGATCTGTCCGAGCGTGCCGGAGGCGCAGATCAGGCCCGAGGCGCTGCGCTTCGAAATGCCGGCGTCGAGCATCGGTTTCAGGCCGACAAGGACCAGCATGACGACGGTGGCGCCGATGATGCCGGTCGCGGCGGCGATCATTGCGGAAAACAGTAGGACCGACAGGCCCATGCCGCGCGGACTGCCGCCCATCATGCGAGCGAGCACGGAGAGCATGTTCTCGGCGAGGCGGGCGCGTTCGAGCAACACGCCCATCAACACGAAGAGCGGCACCGCCATGAGCAGGCTGTTCGACATGATGCCCCAGACGCGGGCCGGGAAGAAGGACAGGAACGAAAGGTCGAAGACGCCGAAGAGATGGCCGATGACGGCAGTGACGAAGGGAACGCCGGCAATCGCCAGCATGGCAGGAATGCCGCTCAAAATGCCCGCGAAGAGCCCGAGGAACATCGCGGCAAGGAAGACTTCCTGCAGCGTCACCCTAGCACTTCCCTTGGCGGGCGGGGACGCAGCACGGCCGCGATGCCCTGGACGATGGTCAGCGCGGCGGCGACCGGAAGGGCGGACTTGACGAGGAACAGGCCGCCGAGCCCGCCGGTTTCGACGGCGCCCTCGCGGATCGACCAGCTATAGGCGAGTTCCGGCCAGTAGGCCCAGATAACCAGCCCGAAAACCGGGATCAGGAAGGCGAGAAGGGCGATGCGGTCGGCCCAGACGATATAGGCCTCGGGCAGCATCTCGGAGAAGATCTCGACGCGGACATGGCCGTCGCGGGCGAGGCAGACCGGAATGGCGAAAACCAGCAGGACGGCGAAGGCGTAATTGGCGACGTCCTGCAGGCGGATGAAGCCGGTGCCGAAACCGTAGCGCAGGATGACCACAGCCAGCACGGTGGCGACGAGGACGGCGGCTGCGAGCAGGCAGATCGCGAGCGCGATCCTGTCGAGTATTTTGCTGAGGGCGAGGAAGCTCTGCCGCATCGACCGGTCCGGAAATGAAAAACCGCCGCACTCCAATCACTGCGACGCCGGACAGTCAATGCGCGGGCGGGGCGATCAGGCGGTCTGGAGCGTCTTTTCGCGGAATTGCGACGGGCTCATGCCGATGCGCTCGCGGAAGGCGCGATTGAAGGGCGCCAGCGAGGAATAGCCGAGATCGAAGGCGATGGAAGTGATCTGCTCATGCGCGGTTTCCGGCGCGGAGAGACGGCGCTTGGCTTCCTCGATGCGGTGGTCGTTGATGAAGGCGGCGAAGTTGCGATAGCCGAGCCCCTTGTTGATGAGGCGGCGAAGCCGGTGTTCCGGGATGTTCATGCGGTTGGCGAGTTCGCCGATGGTCAGGCCGGAATTCAGATAGACGCCTTCTCCCATCAGCTTTTCCAGCCGGGCGAGATCGAAACGGTCCGCGGCCGTATTGGTGCCGTTGGGCTGTGGCGCAATCGCCACCGGCTCGGGAAAGAGCGACTTGCGGATGCCGGCGATGCCGAAGCCGAAGGCCGCGGAGACGACGAACAGTATCGCGGCGATGGCCGGCGAGGCGAGCGTGCTGCGCAGGTCGAACAGCTCATAGACCTCGATCACGCCGATGGCGAGGCAGACGAGCGGCACGAGGAAGGCGACGATGCCGGTGAATTGCCGGCGCGCGGCGACCAGATCGTCGCGCAGATTGCAGCGCGTCATGCGCAGGATATGGACCATCAGGCCCAGGACAATGGCGACATGGCCGAGTTTCGACGCCTGTTGGAGGGCGGGAAACGGAATGCAGACGAGAAACAGGGCGGTAATGGCGGCGAGCGGCGCGGCCATCCAGGGCCGGAAGTCAAATTCGTCGTTGAACAGAGCCATGATGAACAGCCAGAAAAAGGCCGGCGACAGCATGGCGACAAGCTTCAGCGGGATCGCGGCGAACCCGAGCGCGGCGTAAATCGGGGGAAGCGACATCACGGCATAGATTCCGGCGCCGAGCGCGAAAACCGCGCCGAAGACCGCTGTCTCGCGGATTGGTCGGACCGACAGCAGCATGCCGGCCATGAGCAGCGTAATGCCGCCCGCCCCGCCACGCAGGGCGAAATCGGCAAGCAGCGTGAGGGAGACGGCCTGTTCTTCCATGCGCCAAAAGATAGTCGCTTCGCGGGCCCGGGAAAAGAAGCATGCGGATTTTACCCGTGGTTACGGGCAGAGTATCAACGCCAGGGCGTCAGTCTTCTTCGGAACCGGCGGAAAATCGCCTTTCGGAGCCGTTTGCGGGGAAACCGGGCGCGCTCCTCGCATTCCGCGACGAGTGCCGCGTCGCCGCGCGTTCGGGCTTCCGCCTTCAGTCGTTCGAGCCATTGAAGCGCAGCGCGCGCCCGGTCGGGATCGTCCATTTCCGTTTCGAAAGCGATGTCGCTCTGCAACGCGAGATCCCTTTCGTCGAGCTCGATGCCATAGCGCTCGAGCGCGCGGCGGCGGACGAAATCGGCGACCGCCCGCTGCCTTTCCGCTTGCATGGCGCTCACCTGACCGGCGTGGACGCGGTAGGAGAGCAGAAACTCCTGGATGTTCGCCAGCCTGACGCTGGCGCCGGCCCGTTCCCAGAGGTCGTAATCCTCCGCAGAGGTCATCGCATCGTCGTAGCGCAGCTCCGCTGCCTCAAAGGGCCGGCGGCGGATCATGACGGTGGGGTGCGCGAAGGGGCTCGCAAAGAGAGACAGGGCGCGCAGCCGCTCGTGGTTTTCGGGGAGGCGCGCCTGCCAGATCGTCTGCCCGTCGCGAAATGCGGTATACCAGGATCCGCAAATCGCCACGTCCGGATTGGCGTCCATGTAATCCAACTGGCGGGCCAGTCTGTGCGGGGCGGCGATGTCGTCGGCATCCATCCGCGCGACGAATTCGGTGGTTGCCGTGTCGAGGCCCTGGTTCAGCCGGGCAACGAGGCCGAGGTGACGGCCGTCGGAGACGATCCGCGTTCTGTCATCGGCATAGGACCTGGCGATCTCGAGGCTGGCATCGTCGGAGCCGTCATCGATGACGAGGAATTCGAAATCGCGTTCGGTCTGGGCGAGGATGCTCTGCATTGCCTCCGCAAGGAATTGCGCGGCATTGCGCATCGGCATGAGGACCGTTACCCGAAGATTTCGGCTGTCAAGCAAAGTGAACTCCCATGGCCCCGATCACGCCCGAATGGGCCAGTCTTCGATTCAGTCCCGCCGACGTCACCAACCGGGTGCATTTTTCCACCGTCCATGGGCCAATCGACACATGGTTCCGGCAGACGCCGGCCCATGACGGCGTTTTCGGCACGACGGCGTTCTCCGGGCAGCCGACAGGCCATTCCTCGGAATGGCTGGTGGTGTGCGACGAACCGGAGCCGGGCCTGCGCAGCCGCATTCCGGTCGAACGGCGCATCCTGTTCCTCGGCGAACCGCCGGAAGTCAAGGTCTACGCGCCGGCCTATCTCAATCAGTTCGGGCTCGTGGTCGGGCCGATACCCTTGCCGGGCTTTACGGGAAGCCAGATACACCAGCATTCCGCGCTTCCCTGGCATTACGGGCGCAAAAGGGCGGTTTCATGGGCGGAGCTCGCGGCGGACAAGGAGAAGACCCGGGCGATATCCGTTTTTTGCTCCGACAAACGCCTGACACCCCAGCAGGAAACCCGGCTTCGCTTCGTCGAGGATTTGAAGCACACATTCGGCAATCTCGTGGAGCATTTCGGCCATGGCTTCCAGGCGATAGAGGAAAAGGCGGACGGGCTTGCGCCGTTCAGGATGACGGTGGCCCTGGAAAACAACACCCATGACGAATTCTGGACCGAGAAACTCGGCGACGCCTATCTCGGCCACTGTTTCCCGATCTATGCGGGCGGCCGGGTCGCGCGCCGGGATTTCGACCCGAATGCCCGGCTCGACATCGATCTCTCCGATCGCGACGCCGCATTGCGGGCTGTGGAGAGACTGGTCGAACGGTTCGACTTTTCCGCTGTCGAAAATACAATTCGCAAGCAGCGGCATGACGTGATGATGCGGCACAATCTCTTCGCGGTAGCCGATCGCCTGATCAACGCACGGCGTCATCGCAAGGGGCTTCTTCTGCGGGCGAAGAGGGTCAGGCAGTCCTAGCGACAGCGCAGGATTGACGGCAGAAGGGACGATGCCTACGCGTCCGGCTGACACAGCATACGAGGGCGGCATGCCAGACGGTGAAACGGGACGATGAGCGACAATCGGCAGGTTCCGATCTACTATATCAACCTGCAGAGCAGGCCGGACCGGCGCGAGCGAATGGAAGAGGTGTTCTCGCAACGCGGATTGCGCGCGGAGCGGATCGAGGCGGTTACGCCGGCGACGCTCCCGCCGGATTGTCGCGCGGCTTTCGAGAAGGCCGACGAGATCACGCGGCTGGAGGATGCGGAGATGGCATGCCTCGCCAGCCATCGCGCCGCTATGCAGGCAATTGTCGCCTCCGGTGCGCCGGCGGGTGTCGTGCTGGAGGACGATGTCCGGATTGCGCGCGATTTCGGCCGGGTGGTCGGCATTCTCGCCGCGCGCGCCGATTTCGACATCGTCCGGCTGGAGACCTACCAGGAACAATATCGCATGGCGGAACCGGCGCAGCCGCTCGGCGACGGTTTCACGGTCTATGGCATGGCGGAGTTCGACGGTGGCGCGGGCGGCTACATGGTGACGCGGGAAGGCGCCCGGCGGTATCTCGCCAAGGGGATCGATCCGACCGTCCCGGCGGATGACTGGCTGTTCAACATGCAGCGCGCCAAGCCCCGGCGGTTGCGCGCGTTACAACTCGTGCCCGCGGTGGTGATCCAGTTCTGGCACCGCTCTCCGGACGGGCCGATGACGATGGATACCGACCTGCAGGCGGCACGCCAACGGCGGTATGACCGGCAGGGGACCGTCTTCAAGAACGGGTATCGGCCGTTGCTCTTCCGGGAATTGCGCCGGGCCTATTTCAAGCTGCGCAATGCGGGTTTGCGGCTGCGACACGGGAACCCGGTGTTCTATCGCTGCGTCAAGCCGCATGTCGGTTTCGCGGACGATCTGCCGGGCCAACCGGCCGCCGGAACCGTGGCGGCCAAGGCGGATGGTATGTCGACGATCTGACGTCGCCGGCAGTGCCCGGCGACGCCTTTGTGATCACGCCCGATCAGAAGCCGAAGGCGGGGTTGGACGGCGCCGAGGGGAAGCGCGGATCCTGTTCGCCGCGGGTGACACGGCAGACGATGTCGGCGTTCGGGCTGTTCGGATCGCAAGCCCGTCCGGCCGGCGCGATCGAGCCGGTCGTGCGGGTGTCGACCTGGGCCTGGCTCTGCGGCTGTTTCACTTCTTTGGCAAAAGCAGGCTGGAAAGCGACGGTCGCGACGCCGAGGCCGAGAAGGGCGACGGTTGCAAAACGCATCGTGCGGGCGGTCATGGTCATGTCAAATTCCTTTCATTCGGTGGCCGCATGGAGGCGCGCGGCCGTGATCAGCAGATGGGTGATTTGCGGCCTGTCCGCCGCGCCGATTTCGGAATCGCCGCGCGATTTCCGGAAACGATCAGAGGTTTTCGAAATCGAGCAGCCGGCGGAGAACCGAAAAACGCCGTTCAGTTGCCGCAAACCGGATGCCGGGGACCACGCGAGCGAAAAAGCCGGCTTGCAAGGCGTCACAGGCCTGCTAGTTTTCCGGCCATGAGCCTGAAAACCAACCCGCGCACCCTTCACAGCGATCTGCTGTTGCTATGCGCCCGCATCGGCTATTCGCCCCACGGCAACTCCTGACCGCGACACCGGCGCGGCAGCGCGCCTCAATCCGTCTTCATCAGGAGGTTTCCATGACTTACCAGAACTATTCGCTCGAACAGTTGCGCGCCATCGACAATGCGCATCACCTGCATCCCTTCACCGACCACAAGGATCTGCGCGAGGCCGGCACCCGCGTGATCGTGCGGGCCGACGGGCCTTTCGTCTATGACAGCGAGGGCAATGAAATCCTCGATGGCATGGCCGGTCTGTGGTGCGTCAATGTCGGCTATGGCCGCGACGAACTCGCCGATGTGGCGGCCGAGCAGATGCGCGAGCTGCCCTATTACAACAACTTCTTCCGCTGCACGACGCCGACGCCGGCGCTTCTGGCGCAGAAGCTTGCCGAAATCGCGCCGCCGAACGTCAACCAGGTTTTCTTCGGCTCGTCGGGGTCGGAATCGAACGACACCGCGCTTCGCATGGTGCGCCATTACTGGGCGCTGGAGGGCAAGCCGGAAAAGAACATCATCATATCGCGCAATTCGGCCTATCACGGCTCCACCGTCGCCGGCGTCTCGCTCGGCGGCATGTCGGCCATGCGCGACCAGCTTTACGGCGAAGTGCCGAATATCCGCCACGTCATGTGCCCCTATTCCTATGAACTGGCGGAGCCGGGCGAAAGCGACCATGATTTCGGCCTGCGCGCGGCGAAGGCCGTCGAGGACGAGATCCTTGCTGCCGGGCCGGAGAATGTCGCCGCATTCATCGGCGAGCCGATACAGGGCGCGGGCGGCGTGAAGATCCCGCCGGCAAGCTACTGGCCGGAAATCCAGCGGATCTGCGACAAATACGACGTGTTGCTGATGCTGGACGAAGTTATCACCGGCTATGGGCGGACCGGCGCATGGTTCGCTGCGCAATCGATGGGCATCAAGCCGGACACGATGACGACGGCGAAAGGCCTGACATCGGGCTACCAGCCGCTGTCGGCGCTGCTGGTCGGCGACCGCATCGCCTCGACGCTGGTCGAGAAGGGCGGCGAGTTCTATCACGGCTACACCTATTCCGGTCACCCGGTGGCCTGCGCCGTGGCGCTCAGGAACCTCGAGATCATCGAGCGCGAGGGGCTGATCGACCGTGTCCGCGACGAGACGGGTCCCTATCTCGGCGAGGCTCTGAAGGCCGGTCTCGGGGACCATCCGCTGGTCGGCGAGATCCGCACATTCGGCATGCTGGCGGCGATCGAGGTGGTCAAGGACAAGGCGTCACGCGAACGCTTCCAGCCGGAGGGCACGGCGACAGTTGTCATTCGCGACCACGCCATTGCCAGCGGCATGATGATGCGCGCCGTCGGCGACACGATGATCATGTCGCCGCCGCTGATCTGGACGAAGGAAACGATCGACATGGCCGTCGAGCGCGTGCGCAAGGCCTTCGACCTCGCGGCGAAAGATCTGCAATAGATCATTTCGTCGATACGGACGAACCAAACCTCGTGCGCCGCGTTATCCTGTGGCGCACGATCCCGTGTCGCGGAGATGGAGTAACCTCATGCCTCGCAAGACACGGAATCCGGCGTTGCTGCCGGTCGCGATGACGCTCGCGCTACAGGCGCCGCTGGTCGTCTGGATGCGCATGCCGATGATTTTCATGGAAATGGCGACTGGACCGGCCGCACGGCGCCGGCCGGAACTGGAGCGCGCGGTCAGCGAGAAGATCGGCGCCGTGGCCGAATCCGCCGGCAGTCTGCATGTCGAGGCGGCGCGGTGGTGGACGCAGATGCTGCTCGGCGCGATGTCGGGTTCCATCGCGACGCAACCGTTTGGCTGGGAGCGGCACTGGGCCGCCGCGCTAGAGCCTTACTCCAGGCGGGTGAAGGGAAATGCCATCCGGCTGCAGCGACGCACGCCCTGATCAGTCGAACAGCGCGGAAAGCCGTTTCTGTTCCGCGGCGTCGAAGCCGAGCTGCTCGCGATTGTGGTCGCGCTTGTTTTTCTGGATCACACGCTGCGCTGAATTGTCCAGCGCATCGCAGGTTGCCTTTGCGGGCAGCGCTTCCAGTTCCCTGCCGATCTTCGTCGCGTATTTTTCCGCTATCGCGATATGGTGCTCTTCATGCTGGCGGGCGTAGTCGGACAGGTTTCGCCAGGCGATGCGCAAATCCGGATCGCCGCTCTGGCGGTGTTCCTGCCAGCGCGGCAGGGTCATTTCTGCCTCGATGCGGAACTTCGCCTCCCGAAAGGCGCATTTCCCGCCCGATTCGTCATAGGAGATGGCGACCGGCACGAATTTGATCGCCGCCGACGCCAGGGCGTGACCCTTCAGCGGGCCCTTGGCGGCGATCTCGCGGTCGAGATCCTCGCCCGACAGGCCGCGGATCGTGTAATAGGTCGTGGTAACGCGCGACTGGGTGGAAGTGCAGGCGGCCATGGCCAGCGCTGCTGCCGCAATCAGCCCGATCCGTGCGAAATGCCCTTTTTTCATATGAATCCGATTCCAGCCCCTCTTGCGCTGAACATTAGCCGATATAGCCGCGCTGACCATCCTCTTGCAGCCAAAAAACGCCCGATGCCGCTGTGACAATTGGCATACCGGGCTTAAGCATTTGGAAGGCTTGTTCGGCATGGTCCGAAAAGGGCGCGAAAAAATCTGCTTGTTAATTGAAAAAACTGCCGGATTTAGGTTTGCTTAAGGTCTCAATAACCTCGTGGTAACCCTGTTGGCCCTAATGTCCGGGTCGAGGCGAACGTTCTGGCCTCGATCTCCGGAGAAGGTACTGCGTACCGGAGCTTTGTTTCTTCCGCCGCGTATTTTGGCGGACTCCAGACCGGTTTGCCGGTAACCGCATGCGACGCCCGCGTTGCCTGCGGTTTTGGTGATTGCGGCGCACTCTGACGCCGATCTCTCTTTAAACCCCGCTGCAGTTCCGATACCGGATGGCACATGACGCGCGCGATCATGTTCCAGGGAACGGGTTCCGATGTCGGCAAGACCGTACTGGTCGCCGGCCTGTGCCGGCTGTTTGCCAATCGCGGCCTCACCGTCCGCCCGTTCAAACCGCAGAACATGTCGAACAATGCGGCTGTCGCCGACGATGGCGGAGAAATCGGCCGGGCGCAGTGGCTGCAGGCGCTGGCCTGCCGGACGCCGCCTTCCGTCCACATGAACCCGGTGCTCCTGAAACCGCAAAGCGAGCATGGCAGCCAGATCGTCGTGCAGGGCCGAGTGCGCGGCGAGGCGAAGGGGCGCGATTACCAGAAACTCAAGCCCGAATTGCTGGCGAGCGTTCTCGACAGCTACGAGAGGCTGCGCGGGCAGGCCGACATCGTTCTGGTGGAAGGGGCCGGTTCGCCGGCCGAAATCAATCTGCGGGCCGGCGATATCGCCAATATGGGATTTGCCACGGCGGCGAATGTGCCGGTCGTCCTGGTCGGCGATATCGATCGCGGCGGGGTGATCGCCTCGCTGGTCGGGACGCATGCGATCCTGCCGGCGCAGGACCGGTCGATGATCCGCGGTTTCCTGATCAACAAGTTCCGCGGCGACGTGACCCTGTTCGATGACGGGCTGACGGCGATTACCGATCATACGGGCTGGCGGTCTTTCGGGGTGCTGCCCTGGCTGAAGGACGCGGCGCGACTGCCGGCGGAGGATTCCGTTGCGCTGGAGCGGATGACACGGGGCGGGGCCGGCGGAATGACGATCGCCGTGCCGGTGCTCGACCGGGTCGCCAATTTCGACGATATCGATCCGCTTGCCGGCGAGCCGGATCTCGACGTGGTTTTCGTGCGGTCGGGCGAGCGTTTGCCAGCTCAGGCGGCGGCGGTGATCATACCGGGATCGAAATCGACCATTTCCGACCTGATCCGTTTTCGCGAGAATGGCTGGGACCGGGATATCGCCGCGCATGTGGCGCGCGGCGGCCACGTCATCGGAATTTGCGGCGGGTACCAGATGCTCGGGCGCGTCGTGCGCGATCCGCTTGGCATCGAGGGTGCGACGCCGGAAGCCGAAGGTCTCGGCCTGCTTGATGTCGAGACGGAGATGGCGCCGGAAAAGCGCGTCGAGAATGTTCGGGCGATTTCGCCAATCCTCAGTGTCGAGCTTTCCGGCTACGAGATCCATCTGGGGAAGACCGCCGGGCCGGATTGCGTGCGCCCGGCGCTTGTCATCGCCGGGCGGCCGGATGGCGCAGTGTCGAAGGATGGCCGGGTTCTCGGCACCTATCTGCATGGTCTGTTCGACAATGGCGCGTTCCGCGCAGCGTGGCTAGCCAGCCTCGGCGTCTCCTCGGCGGGCGGCGATCACCGCGCAACGGTGGAGGCCGCGCTGGATGCCATCGCGACCGAGATGGAGCGCCATCTCGACGTCGATGCCTTGCTCGAGGCGGCCGGGTAGCACTCAGGCTGCGTCGGAATCGTCGACCGCTTCAGGGTTCTTCTGCGATTTCCAGATCGAAGGCAGGCCGTTGAATTCGCACTGGTTGCGGCCGCTGCGCTTGGCTCTGTAGAGGGCAAAGTCCGCGCCCTGAAAAATCGTGTGGTAGGACGCTTTCTGCGGGAACAGCGCGCCGCCGAGCGAGGCGGTGACCCGGATGATGTTGCCCTCGTAATAGGTCTTGTTTTCCTCCAGGGCGGTACGAATGCGCTCGGCGGCGTTGACCGCGCCGGTAGCGCCTGCGCCGAGAAGGTAGACCGCGAATTCCTCGCCGCCGATGCGGGCGACATGGTCGCGTTCGAAGACATTGCCGGCGATCGAAACCGCGACCATGCGCAGGACGTGGTCGCCAGCGGCATGTCCATGGGTATCGTTGATCGCCTTGAAGTGATCGATGTCGATGAGGATGAGCGCGTCTTCCTCTTCGTTTTCATGACGGATTTCTGCTGCGCGGGTGCGGATGATCTCCTGCAGCGCAGTGCGGTTGAGTAGTCCGGTCAGCCCGTCGCGGCGTGCCATTTCCTTCAGCTGCAAGTTGAAGGCGCGCATCCGCAGCATGACGATCGAAAACAGGCCGACGAAGGGAACGGAAATCGCCAGCGTCAGCAGGAAGGCGAAGATGCGCAGCCGGGTTCCGTATTCAGCCATGATATCGGGCATGAACACTTCATACATCGCCTGCGTCGCGATGGCGGCGATGAAGGCAATGATCAGCGACCAAAGCAGCGTCTTGCGGAACGCGGTTTGCATGTCGCGAACTGTAAAAATGCGGTCGATCATCCGGAACAGTAAGTTCATGGGGCGAATATGCCGCCTGTTTAGACGCGTTAGGTTAATGCGCGAAGCCGCCTTGTTCCTATCCCGGCAAATCGTAACGGAAGCGGTTAACAAGCAGTGAAGTGGTATGGCGCATTGGGTTCCCGCGCCGTCGCAAACGCGATTGACACCCGGCGGGAATGACGCCTATTGCTGAAGACACATGGTTCCCGCGATGCCGAGCGCGAAGCGGGATGAAAAGGGAATGTGACGGGTGGACCCAAGCAGGGCGCTCACATCACAGCCGACCCCGCGACTGTAGAATGGCGCGGCGCCTACCTCCCGAGAATGGGAGCGCCACTGGAGATTTCCGGGAAGGCGAGGGCGTCGAAAGAACCGCCAAGAGCCAGGAGACCTGCCATGTAGCCGGACGGTTATCGCCGTCCAAAAGACAGGACTGAGCAACACGGAGGTTGTCATGCTCGCAACACAATCACTTTCGGCAACGCTGCCGGTCTCGACGTCGACCCGGTTGGCAACAGCACTTTTCGCAGGCGCTTTCGGCGCCGTGCTCTTGTATTTTGCTGCTTTTGCCCAAGCGGACGCTCTGCATAACGGTACCCACGACACGCGCCACGCGATCGTCGCGCCCTGCCACTAGAGCAGACAAAATGTTGAGCAGGATCGTTCTTGCCGCGCTTGTGGCAGGGCTGCTGGCTGGCGCGTTCGCCACGGCGGCACAAACCGTGCGTGTCATACCGCTTATCCTCGCGGCGGAGGCCTATGAGGATAAGGACACTCATTCCGAAGAGGCGCATGCCGAACACGCAGAGGCATGGGCTCCCCGCGACGGCTGGGAGAGAACCTTCTTCACGTTCGTTTCCAATCTCGTCGTCGGCGTGGCGTTTTCGTTGCTGCTGACCGCCGCCATCATGCTCCTCAACCAGCCAGTCTCGATGGCGACCGGGCTGCTTTGGGGCGCGGGCGGTTTCGCGGTCTTCGTTCTGGCGCCTAATTTCGGATTGCCGCCGGAATTGCCCGGCATGGCCGCCGGCGATCTCGTCGCGCGGCAAGTCTGGTGGTTCGCGACGGTCGCAATGACGGCGGCGGGGCTCCTGATCTTCGCCTTCAGGCGTTCCTTCGCCTGGATGCTGGCGGGGCTGGCGCTCATCGTCGCGCCGCATGTCTATGGCGCGCCGAGGCCTGTTTCTCATGATTCCGCCGTGCCGGCCGGTCTCGCGGCGGACTTCGTGATGGCGACGATCGTGACATCGGCGCTCTTCTGGCTGGTGCTTGGCGGATTGCTGGGCCACTTCCTTTCACGGGCGATCCGGGCCGAGGAGGCTTCAGGTAAGAATGGGTGACCTGCGGAACGTGACGCTTGTCCTCGGCGGCGCGCGTTCGGGCAAATCGTCCTTCGGCGAAAAGCTTGTGAAGGAGAGCGGGCTTGCGCCGGTCTATCTGGCGACCAGCGAGCCGCGCGACGACGAAATGGTGTCGCGGATCGAACATCACCGCGCGCGGCGCGGGCCGGAATGGATAACGGTCGAGGAACCGGACGATCTGGAGGGCGCGCTCGCGCGCGAAGCGCGGCCTGGGCGCGCGATCCTGGTCGATTGCCTGACGCTGTGGGTCACCAATCTGATGATGGCGGAAGCCGACATCGCGGTGAGGAGCGCGGCGCTCTGTTCGGTGCTTGCCGACATCGGCAGTCCCGTGGTCCTGATTTCCAACGAGGTCGGGCTCGGCATCGTGCCCGACAATCGCATGGCGCGCGAGTTCCGCGACCATGCCGGGCGCCTGCATCAGGATGTCGCCGCGATCGCCGACACGGTCTATTTTGTCGCGGCGGGCCTGCCGCTGAAAATGAAGGGATAAACAGATGCAGTCCAAGATACCGGCGACGGTGATCACCGGGTTCCTCGGTGCGGGCAAGACGACGATGATCCGCAACCTGCTGGAAAATGCCGGCGGTCGAAAGATCGCTTTGATCATCAACGAGTTCGGCGATCTCGGCGTCGACGGCGAGGTGCTGAAGGGCTGCGGCATCGAAACCTGCGGCGAGGACGATATCGTCGAGCTGAACAATGGCTGCATCTGCTGCACCGTGGCCGACGATTTCATCCCGACCATGGCGAAGCTGCTGGAGCGCGAGAACCGCCCGGACCACATCGTCATCGAGACCTCGGGGCTGGCGCTGCCGCAGCCGCTGGTCGCCGCTTTCAACTGGCCGGACATAAAGACAGCCGTGACGGTGGACGGCGTCATCACCGTGGTCGATGCCGCTGCCGTCTCCGAAGGTCGGTTCGCCGACGACCATGACAGGTTGGAGGCGCAGCGTGCGGCAGACAACGCGCTGGATCACGAGAGCCCGCTGGAGGAACTGTTCGAGGACCAGATCCGCGCCGCCGACATGGTGGTGCTGAACAAGGCCGACCTGATCGACGCAAGCCGCCTCGAGGCGGTGCGGGCCAATGTGGCCGGCCAGACCGACCGGGCGCTGAAGATCGTGCATGCCACCCATGGCAAACTGCCGGCCGATGTGCTGCTCGGGCTGGATTCGGCGACCGAGGACCAGATCGCGCTGAGAAAATCGCATCACGAGATGGAGCATGAGGATGGCGTCGATCACGACCACGATCATGACGAATTCGAGAGCTTCGTCGCCGAGACGGGCGCGATCTCCGATCCGAACGCTTTCGTTGCGGGTCTGAAGGATATCATCGCCCGACATGACGTGCTGCGCCTGAAGGGCTTTATCGACGTGCCCGGCAAGCCGATGCGCCTCGTCGTGCAGGCGGTCGGCCAGCGTATCGAAACCTATTTCGATCGGCCCTGGCGGCCGGGCGAGGAGCGCTCGACCAGACTGGTGGTGATCGGCCTGCACGACATCGACCAGAAGGCGATTGGCGAGGCGATTTCCGCAGCGGCGGGCTGATGCATCTCCTCCTCGCGCAGAAGGGTACGCTGTCTGACGGCGACGGCGAGGCGATCGATCTCGGCCAGACGCCGGGCGATATCTGCGTGCTTTCGGCGGCCGATACGGAACTCGCGAGCCTCGCCAATGTGCGTAGCGGCGAAGGGCCAGGGCTGCGGCTCGTCAACCTGCTGCAACTGAAGCATCCGATGTCCGTCGACAGCTGGGTCGAGCGGACGGGCAGGCATGCGAAGCTTATCGTGGTCCGAATTCTCGGCGGCGCGGGCTACTGGCCCTATGGGCTGGAGGCGATCCATGCGGCAGCCGTCGAACACGGGATCAAGCTCGCGGTGTTGCCGGGCGACGACAAGCCCGATCCGGGGCTGGCGCGGTTTTGCACGCTTCCCGCCGAGACCTGCGAGACGCTGTGGCGCTTCCTGATCGAGGGGGGAGCGGAGAATGCGCGCGGTTTCCTCGATGCCTGCGATGATGTGCTGGCGGGGCGGGAAATCGAGAGCGAAGCGGCGCCGCTGCTGAAGGCGGGGGTGCTCGGTTTACCCCCCTCTGCCCCTGACGGGGCATCTCCCCCACAAGGGGGGAGAGTGGCGGGTGGAACCGCCGCCATCGTGTTCTACCGGGCGCTGATACAGTCCGGGCAGACCGCGCCGATCGAGGCGCTGGCGAAGGCGTTGGCCGAGCGCGGGCTTGCCGTGCTGCCGGTCTACGTCTCCAGCCTTAAGGATCCGGTTTCGGCGGCGACGGTGGGGGCGCTGTTCGACCAGCACAGGCCGGACGTGGTGTTGAACGCGACCGGCTTCGCGGTGTCCGCGCCGGGGGCGGATCGGACGCCGACGGTGCTGGAGCGCGACGGGGCGCCGGTGATTCAGGTGGTGCTGTCCGGCTCGCCGAAAGAAGTCTGGGAGGCATCGCCGCAGGGGCTCTACGCGCGCGATCTCGCCATGAATGTGGCGCTGCCGGAGGTCGACGGTCGGGTGCTGTCGCGCGCGGTCTCGTTCAAGAGCGCGAGCGCCTGGGACGTGGCGACCGAGTGCAACATCGTTACGCATGAGCCGGTGGCCGGCCGGGTGGCGTTCGTGGCGGAGCTGGCGGCGCGCTGGGTGCGGCTGTGGCGCAAGCCTGCCGGGAAAAAGCGCGTGGCCATCGTGCTCGCCAACTATCCGAACCGGGACGGGCGGCTCGCCAATGGCGTTGGGCTCGATACGCCGGCCGGCACCGTCGAGGTGCTGAAGGCGATGGCGGGTGCGGGCTTTCCGGTGGAAGATATCCCGGCGGATGGCGATGCGCTGATCGACCATCTGAAGAAGGGGCCGACCAACGCCGTGAGCGAGGCGCGGGAAATCCGCGAGACGATTTCGCTGAATCAATACAGGGACTTCTTCGCGACGCTTCCCAATGTGATTCAGGCGCAGGCGACAGAGCGCTGGGGCGAGCCGGAACGCGATCCGTTTTTCCGCGACGGCGTCTTCGCATTGCCGCTGGCTCGGTTCGGTGAGACGCTGGTCGGCATCCAGCCGGCGCGCGGCTACAATATCGATCCGAAGGAGAGCTACCACTCGCCGGACCTCGTGCCGCCGCATGGCTACATCGCCTTCTATGCCTATCTGCGCGAGGTCTATGGCGCGGACGCGATGGTCCACATGGGCAAGCACGGCAATCTGGAATGGCTTCCCGGCAAGGCGCTGGCGCTTTCGGAGACGTGCTGGCCGGAAGCAGTGTTCGGGCCGCTGCCGCATGTCTATCCCTTCATCGTCAACGATCCGGGCGAGGGGACGCAGGCCAAGCGCCGGACGTCCGCCGTCATCATCGACCATCTGACGCCGCCGCTGACGCGCGCCGAGAGCTACGGGCCGCTGAAGGACCTCGAGGCGCTTGTCGACGAATATTACGAGGCTGCGGGCGGCGATCCGCGGCGTCTCAAGGTTCTGAAGGTGCGTATCCTCGATCTGGTGCGCGACATCGGTCTCGACCACGATGCGGGCATCACCGAGGGCGAGGAAGCGGATGCGGCGCTGGAAAAGCTCGACGCCTATCTCTGCGACCTGAAGGAAATGCAGATCCGAGACGGGCTGCATATTTTCGGCCTCGCGCCGGAGGGACGGCTGCTCACCGACCTCGTGACCGCGCTGGCGCGGGTGCCGCGCGGTCTGGGCGAGGGGGCTGACCAGAGCTTGCAGCGAGCGATCGCGTCGGATGCGTTTGGCGCCGTACCCCCCTCTGTCGCCTCCGGCGACATCTCCCCCACAAGGGGGGAGAGTGGAGCCGCGGTGGCCTTCGATCCGCTCGACTGCGAGATGGGTTCATCCTGGACCGGACCGAGGCCGAAGATTTTGCAAGCCGTCTCTACCGACCCGTGGCGCACAAACGGCGACACGGTCGAGCGGATCGAATTGCTGGCGGCCAAATTGGTCGGCGGCGAGATCGAATGCCCGCCGGACTGGGCGCGGACCCGGGTGGTGCTGGACGGAATCGACAACCGGCTCAGGCCGTCGGTGGAAATCTGCGGCAGATCCGAGATCGACGGGCTGATGGCGGCGCTTGGCGGGCGGTTTGTCGAGCCGGGGCCGTCCGGTGCGCCGACGCGGGGACGGCCGGACGTGCTGCCGACGGGCCGCAATTTCTATTCCGTCGACAGCCGCGCGGTGCCGACAGAGACGGCATGGGAACTGGGCAGGAAATCGGCGGAATTGCTGGTGACGCGATACACGCAGGACCATGGCGAGTGGCCGGTCGCCTTCGGGCTGACGGCCTGGGGCACCTCGAACATGCGAACCGGCGGCGACGACATCGCGCAGGCGATGGCGCTGATTGGCGCGAAGCCCGTCTGGGACGGCATTTCGCGGCGGGTGACCGGATTCGAGATCATCCCGGTCGCCAAGCTCGGTCGCCCGAGGGTGGATGTTACGCTTCGCATCTCCGGCTTCTTCCGTGATGCCTTTCCGGACCAGATCGCCCTTTTCGACAAGGCGGTGCGGGCCATTGGCGCTTTGGAGGAGGACGAAGGCTACAATCCCGTCGCGGCACGGATGCGCGCCGAGGCTGCGCGGCTGGTACAAGACGGCGAGGACGCGGAGATCGCCACGCGCAGGGCGGGCTACCGGGTCTTCGGCTCGAAGCCCGGTTCCTATGGCGCGGGGTTGCAGGCGCTGATCGACGAGAAGGGATGGGCCGACAAGGCCGACCTCGCGGAAGCCTATCTCGTCTGGGGCGGCTATGCCTATGGCGCGCAGGTCGAGGGCAGCGCCGAGCGCGGGTTGTTCGAGGAGCGGCTCAAGGGCATGCAAGCCGTCGTGCAGAACCAGGACAATCGCGAGCACGATCTGCTCGATTCCGACGATTACTACCAGTTCGAGGGCGGCATGACGGCGGCGGTGGAAACGTTGAAGGGCGAGATGCCGGCGGTCTATCACAACGACCATTCGCGGCCGGAACGGCCGGTGGTGCGAACGCTGGAGGAGGAGATCGGCCGGGTGGTGCGGGCGCGCGTCGTCAATCCGAAATGGATCGCCGGGGTCATGCGGCACGGCTACAAGGGCGCCTTCGAGATGGCGGCGACCGTCGACTACATGTTCGCCTTCGCCGCGACGACCGGGGCGGTGCGCGACCATCATTTCGAGGCGGTCTACCAGGCCTATCTGATGGACGAGACGGTGCGTGACTTCATCGCGGAGAAGAATCCCGACGCGCTGCGCGAGATGGCTGACCGGCTGCGCGAAGCGGTCGAGCGCGGGCTGTGGACCCCGAAAAGCAATTCGGCGATGTTTGCGCTGAATGAAATGGCGGGGTTTGCCCCATGAGTGATGCGGAAACCGCAAGAGCGCAATTCGAAAGCGAGGGACGCGTCTGGCTTCGCGGTGCGTTGTCAGAGGCGGATCTCGCCGAGTTGTCGGAATTGTCGGCCTCGGAAGGCCGCCCCGGCCAACGTGTCGGGGACAAGCACCCTCTGTTCGACTGGATCAGGCAAACTTCATTTAGTGCCCGGCTTGCGGCGATTTGGCCCGGAATGTCACCGGTGCGGATTGTTTCATTCGACAAACGCCCGGCAATTAACTGGGGCGTGCCATGGCATCAGGATCGCGTGATTGCAGTCGACCGGCGTGTCGAGATGGACGGCTACTCGAACTGGTCGAAGAAGGCCGACGCGTGGCATTGCGAGCCTCCGGTCGAAATACTTCGGAAGATGCTGTTCGTTCGTGTCCATCTCGATGCGAGCACGGCGGAGAATGGCGCCATGGAGATTGCGGCGGGTAGTCATCGGGAAGGGCTGATTTCAGCGGACAAGGCAAAGGATGTTGCCGGGCGATACGCGACTGAGCTTACAATAGCCGAACCGGGCGATGTGCTCGTGCTGGCCATGCTGACGCTGCATCGCTCACTTCCCGGAACGGCCGATGCCTCTCGCCGGGCACTCCGGATCGATTATTCGCTGCCGGTCTTGCCGGCGCAGCTTGGATGGGCTGCATGACCGGAGCCTCGAGGCTGTGGACCCCGAAAAGCAATTCGGCGATGTTTGCGCTGAAGGAATTGAGCGGCGGGACGCATGAGCAGCATTGAAATCACCGTCCTAGACGGCGCGTCGAAGGATCTTGACGACCAGCTTGTGGATCTACTCGAAACGCATTCGGCGGAGGCGGGCAGTCCGTTCGTGGAAACCGACGTCAGCATCAAGGCGACCGAAGCTGGAAAGCTGCTCGGCGGTTTGATCGGCAAGGCTCATCTCGGTTGGCTCTATGTGAAGCTCTTGGCGATGGCGCCGGAGGCGCGGGGCCATGGCGTCGGCGCGCAACTGATGAAGCGTGGAGAGGAGATCGCCCGCGAGATGGGGCTCGTCGGCGTCTATCTCGACACCTATGATTTTCAGGCGCCGGGCTTCTACGAGAGGATCGGCTATACCGAGATTGGCCGGCTGCCGGCCGCTGGCGGGTATCCGCAGCGTATATGGTTTAGGAAACTGTTCGAGGCGGCGGCATGACTTCGGCTGATAGCGGCGCGGCACCCATGATCGAGATCGCGAAATTCGATGGCGAGGACGAGCGGTTCGAAAAGCAGCTCGACGATTTGCTCGACGATCATGCCGAGGCGAACGGCACGCCTTTCGATCCGCGAGCTGTCGGGTTCGTCGCGAGGGATGGTGACGGGACTGTCCTTGGCGGAATCTATGGCTGGGGCCAACTCGGCTGGTTCTACGTCAAGCTGCTGGCGCTGGAGCCGGGTACCCGAAAGGGGGGTGTTGGTGGCAGGCTGCTGGCGGAAGCAGAAGATCATGCACGTAGCGAAGGCCTCGCCGGCGTCTATCTCGACACCTACGAGTTTCAGGCGCCCGGATTTTACGAGAAGAACGGGTATCGGGAGTTCGGCCGGCTGCCGGCGGCGGGCGGGCATCCGCAGCGTATCTGGTACGCGAAGATTTTCGGTTGATTACCCGCTCAGGCCATTCGGACAGCAGGGCGTGAGCGCACCGCGATGATGCCGGCTGTCGCGATCATCGCCATGCCGGTCACGGTCAGCATATCAGGCGTTTCCGCGAAGAACAGCAGTCCCCAGACCGCGCTGAATGCGAGGTAGGAATAGTCGAAGGCCGAGACGGTCGATGAGGCCCCGGTCTGATATGCGATCGCTGCAAAGACGCTGCCGACGAGCATGGCAGCGCCGAGGATGGCCAGCGCCGCCCATGACATCCCGTCGAGGTCTGTCCAGCCGCCGAACAGGAAGGGGTTCACGGCGACGCGGTCGGGCGACAGGTCCATTTGCAACAGGACCAGCGAGGCGATCCCTCCAACGACGATGAAGGCGATGTTGAGCGCCATTGAGAGGATCAGCGGGTCCTCGTCGCGGCATCGCGTTCGTGTCAGGATCATAGCAAGCGTGTAGCAGACCGCAGCGGCAACGGGCAGAAGCGCCCACGCATCGAAACCGTGTGCGTCGGGGCGCAGCATCACGATAACGCCCGCAAAGCCGAGCGCGATCGCGAACCATCGCCGCGCGCCGACACGCTCTCCGGCCAACCCGGCCGAAAACAGGGTAATGAACAGTGGCGAGGTGTAGTAGGCGGCTGCGGCAAGGGACAATTGCAGGTGCGGCAGCGACGCGTAATAGGCCACCCACATGACGACCAGCAGAAGGCTGCGCAGTGCCGTCCAAAAAAGCCTTCGGGGGAGAAGGCGGACGGTCCCGGCCTTCAGCGCGACCATCGCGGCTAGCACCGGAAGGACGAAGAGGGAGCGAAGGACGTAGAGTTGCCAAAGCGGAATGTCGACGCTTATCGCCTTGATGATCGCGTCGCCGAGCGACAGCGCAGCAACGGAAAACAGGATCGCGGCGATCGCGCCGGCGGTATTGTCCATTCGGGGAAATTTCGACGGGTCGCTCATCGCGCTCCTATGCGGGTTCGGAACGGTCATGCCAATGTATAACCGCAAGCTTTCCTGCCACCGCGATGTCAGGATGAGCCGCGCATCGGGCGCCAGCATCGTCGAGGCGACGATTCATCTTTGTGGCGTAAGCCTCCATTTTCACGGTGAAATTTCCGCCCGGGCGTCTTCATGTCTGGAACAAGCATGGCGAATGGAATAGCGTCTCCGGACGCTTGCAGAAGAACGAGAATCGAGGGACGCCATGAACGCTGAAAACGACAGCGAACGCCACGCCACCAAGATGGCGAAGAAGAAAGCGGCGCGCGACAAGATCATGGCGACCAAGACCGACGAGAAGGGCTTGGTCATCGTCCACACGGGCAAGGGCAAGGGCAAGTCGACGGCGGCGTTCGGGATGATCTTCCGGCATATCGCCCATGGCCGCAAATGCGCCGTGGTGCAGTTCATCAAGGGCGGAATGGAAACCGGCGAGCGCAACCTGATCCAGGAACGCTTCTCCGACATCTGCTCGTTCTACACGATGGGCGAGGGCTTCACTTGGGAAACCCAGAACAAGGAGCGCGACATCGAGATGGCAAAGGCCGCCTGGGAGAAGGCCAAGGAACTGATCCGCGACGAGACGAACACGATGGTGCTGCTCGACGAGATCAACATCGCGATCCGCTACGACTATGTCGACGCGCATGAGGTGGTCGATTTCCTGAAAGCGGAAAAACCGGAGATGACGCATGTGGTTTTGACGGGGCGTAACGCCTCGGAGGAGCTGATCGAGGCGGCGGACCTTGTCACCGAGATGGAACTGGTCAAACATCCTTTCCGTTCGGGGATCAAGGCACAGATCGGCGTGGAATATTGAGATGACGAGTTATGACGCGGTGGTTCTCGGCGCAGGCATTGTCGGCGTCGCGACGGCGATCCAGTTGCGCAAGCGTGGCCTGTCCGTCGCGCTGGTCGACCGGCGCGGACCCGGCGAGGAGACAAGCCACGGCAATGCGGGCCTGATCCAGCGAGAGGGCGTTCATCCCTACGTGTTCCCGCGCGATCCGCGCACCATCATCGGCGTGGCGCTGAAATGGCGCACGGATGCGGATTACCATCTTTCGTCGCTGCCGTCGGTCGCGCCTTTTCTGCTGCGCTATTTCGCGGCGTCGAGTCCGGAGCGCGCGCGACGGACCTTCGAGGCCAATATCCCGCTGTTCGCGCGCTGCCTCGAGGCGCATGAAGCGCTGATGGCGGAGGCGGGCTCGCAGGATCTCGTGCGCAAGACCGGCTGGATCAAGCTGTTCCGCAAGCAGGCAAGCGCCCAGGAGGCGGATGTGCAGGCGCGCGAATTGCGCGAGATCGGCCTCGCCGCGACGATGCTCGACGGCAAGGCGCTGAATGCGCTGGAGCCGGACATCGACACGTCGAAACTGACCGGCGGGCTGCATTACGGCGATCCCTGGTGCTGCAGCAATCCGGGCGCGCTGGTGAAGTCCTATGCGGCGCTTTACGAGAAACTGGGCGGCGAGACCGTGACCGCGGAGATCGCCGGGGTCGAGCGGCGCGACGGACGCTGGGTGGTGACGACAAACGGTCCCGATATCGAGGCTGACCAGCTGGTGGTCACACTCGGGCCGTGGTCGAAGCGGCTGCTCGACGCGGTCGGCGTGAACCTGCCGATGGGCGTCAAGCGCGGCTATCACCGCCATTACGCGCCGAAGGGGGAAGCGAAGCTGAACCGGCCGGTGCTCGATGGCGATGTCGGCTATGTCATGGCGCCGATGGCGCGCGGCGTCCGGCTGACCTCCGGCGCGGAGTTCGCGCGGCAGGATGCGCCGGCCACGCCGCGGCAATTGCAACGTGTTCTGCCCAGGGCGCGCGAGGTTTTTCCGCTCGGCGAAAGCGTCGACGAGCGCGCCTGGCTTGGCGCGCGGCCGGTCTTGCCCGACATGTTGCCGGTCATCGGGGCCGCGCCGAAGAACCCCGGCCTGTGGCTGCATTTCGGCCATGCCCATCACGGTTTCACGCTGGGACCGGCGACCGCGGAACTCGTTTCCCAGCTGATCGCCGGCGAAACGCCCTATTGCGATCCCGCGCCCTACAGCCCCCAGCGTTTCACCCGGTCACGATAGTCGGACCAGGCTTCGCCATAGGTGCGGGCGAGCCATCGCTCCTCATAGGGGACTGCGAAAACATAGAGCGCCGCGAGCGCGCCGGCGGAAATCGCCGCCGGCCAGGAAGCCGCAAGCATGACCCAGCCGAGACAAAGGGCCAGATTGGCGGTGTAGGTCGGATTGCGGGTGTGCGCGAACATGCCGCCGGTGACGAGCCCACGGTTGGCGCCCATCGACTGTTCGAGGCCGAGCTTCATGATCGCGAAGGAACTGGCCGAACTGGCGATGGAGGCGAGCGGGAAGCCGACGAACCAGCGGATGCCATCCGGCCAACCCCAGGCATTCCAACTCGCCCGACCGGCGTAATAGGCCGAGCCGATGGCGATCGCGGTCACGCTCCAGGTGACGATGCGCGCCGGCCAGCCGAATTTCCGCGGCGGCCAGATCGGGCGATCCGGGTGTTTATCCGACCATGCAATGATCGCCGCGACAGCGAGGCAGGCGGCTACTGTGATCGACGCAAAGGCCACTTCCATGGATTTCTACCGGCTCCGGATCCCTATGCCGGTGAGTTAGGCGGGGAACGCGCGTCGCCAAGTGACAAAAAACGCGAAATCCTAGCGGAAAAAGCAAAATTGCGCGCATCGCCTTAACCATACGGTCATCCTGCTCGCATAGCTTGGAACGACAAGGGCCTACGACCGGCAGGGGCACGGGACGGGAGCGGATATGAACTTTGTCGCCCAAATGAAAAGATCCGGCCTGGAAACAGCCACAGAATGCAGCCTTCTCTATGAAGATCTGCCACAGCTCGACGCGAGCGAATTCGCCGCGCGGCTGGAGCAGGCGATTGGCACGAATGCGGCCGTCGCGGATATCGAGGACCAGGCTGCCGGCACGGCGCATTACATCTCGCTAACCGCGGGCGGCTGCAGGATCGCCGTCGAAGTCAGCAAGAACACGCGGCCGCCTCCGGTCTATTTCGAAGCGCTCGACTGGCCGATGCTGCATCGCAATTTTCCCGAAGCCGAAGAGATTGTGCGTGGCCATCACGCGCTGATCCATATCTCGGTCGAGGCCGAATATGACGCCGTCGCCAATGCGCTTGGCATGCGGCCGGTCAATACGACGTTCACCCGCAACCTGCTCGCGGCCCGGGCCGCCGCTGCGGTGAGCCGGATCGCGATGCCTTCCGCCATTCACTGGAAGGGCTGCGAGATGCTCTACAAGCCGGGTCCGTTCCTGCGCGAACTGGACACCGAGCCGATGGAGCTCTTCGTCAAGGTGACGCCGTTCTCGAGCAACCGGCAGATCGGCGGCGTGCGTGCCGTCGGTGGGTCGACGCGCGGCGCCTATGAATTGCTGGGCCGAGAAATCGTGATGGAGGAGGCGCCCGTCCCGGTCGATTGGGTCATCCGATCGCTGCATGCATTCGTGGTGCGCTGTCAGGCCAATGGCGGGTTGATGCCGCATCTGACCACCTTCGCGCCGGGCAGGGGCGACATCCTGATCGTCCGGCACCTGGAGTCGACACCCGAGATCCAGGAGCCGCATGTTTCGCTCGAGGTGCGCCGCGCCGACGAAGTCGGTTTCGACGCTACCCACGTCGACGATATCGCGCTTGCGATCGTGACCAAGCCCAAATGGGACGGCAGCGAACGCCGTGCCCGCCCGAAAAGCGCCAAGCCTTTCGGCCGTCGCGGCCTCGCCTGACCGCCGATCAGTGGCCGGCCGGCGCCTCGCCGGCCTGCGGCTTCTTCATCAACAGGGCGCCCAGCGCAAGCCCGGCGAAAAGCACGGCCAGGATCCACGATACATCGGCGAAGGCCATGACCCATGCCTGCTGGCTGGCCATTCCGGCGAGCTGGCTCAGTGCGGCCGCGTCGCCGGGAATTCCGCTTGCCGCGTAATTGGCCGAGAGTTGATCGAGGAAACCGACCGCGGTGTGATTGGCCGAAGTCACGGTTTCCGCGATGCGGGCGTAATGCAGGTCAGAGCGATCGCTCAGAAGCGTGGTGATGGCGGCGAGGCCGACCGCACCGCCCAGGTTGCGGGTCAGGTTGAACAGGCCGGAGGCAGCCTTCAACCGATCGATCGGCAGGGTGCCGAGCGCCAGGTTGGTGATCGTCACCATGCAGAACATCAGCGATGCGCCGCGGATGATCTGCGGCAGGAACAGTTCCCAGTAATCCCAGTCCGACGTGATGCCGGTCAGCATCCAGGTCGAGTAGGCGAAGCCGAGGAAGCCCAGCAGCAGCATCAGGCGCGCGTCGACCTTGTTGGACAGCGCGCCCGACAGCGGCGCGCTCGCGAACATGGCGATGCCGGTGATGAAGACCGTCTCGCCGATCATCAGCGAATCGTAACCGCGGATCCGGCCGAGATAGAGCGGGTAGAGATAGACAAGGCCGTAAAGGCCGATGCCCATGACGAAGGAAAAGACCGAGCCGAAGGCGAAGTTGATGTTGCGGAACGCCGTCAGGTCGACCACCGGAAAACTGGCTGTGAAGGCGCGATAGAAGAAGACGACCGCGCCGAGTGTCATCATGATCGCGAAGAACAGGATCGTCCCGTCATTCAGCCAGTCATTGGCCGGACCTTCCTCCAGCACATATTCCAGCGCGCCCAGGAAGATCGCCATACCGAAAAAGCCGAGCCAGTCGAAGGATCTGGCGAGATTGAATTCGGGCTGGTCGAAGTCGATCAGCGTCCAGGCGATGGTGGCGACCATGATGCCGGGACCGACATTGATCAGGAACAGCCAGTGCCATGACAGGTTGCTCGACAGATAGCCGCCGACGGTCGGGCCGATCGTGGGGGCGAGCGTCGCGACAAGGCCGATGATCGGCGCGACGACGGCCTGTTTCGAACGCGGGAAGATCGTATAGGCCGCAGCGAAAACCGAGGGGATCATGCCGCCGCCGATGAAGCCCTGAATGGCGCGGTAGACGATCATCTGGTCGATATTGGTGGCGGTGGCGGCGAGCATGCTCGCCAGGGTGAAGCCGGCCGCCGAAAGGGCGAAGAGGATCCGCGTCGACAGGATGCGCGCCAGCGTGCCGGACAGCGGGATCATGATCACTTCGGCGATGAGATAGCTCGTCTGCACCCAGGAGATCTCGTCGGCCCCGGCGTTCAGGCCGGCCTGGATCTCGGCGAGCGAGGCGGAGACGATCTGGATGTCGAGGATCGCCATGAACATGCCGAAGACCATCGCAAGGAATGCGATCAGCCGGCGCGGATCGATGCGTTCCTCGGCGGGGGCGCCCGCGACGTCGCTATAGGTCGTGTCGGCCATGACCGGTGTCCGTTCGCGCGCGGCCTACTCGGCCGCGGCCGTTTCGACGGTCTGGCCGCTGGTGCGGGTGTCGATGTCGACGACGACGCTGAGGCCCGCCCTCAGGCGACCTTCCTCGACCGCCTTTGCGGGCAGGGCGATGCGCACGGGCACGCGCTGCACGACCTTTGTGAAATTGCCGGTCGCATTGTTGGCCGGCAGAAGCGAGAAGACCGAGCCGGTCGCCGGCGAGATCGACATGACGGTGCCCTCGATCGGTTCGTCCTCGTAGGCGTCGACATGAATGGCGACCTTTTCGCCCGGCCTGATACCGGCAAGCTGCGTTTCCTTGAAATTGGCGTCGACATAGAGCCGGTCGGATGGAACCAGTGCGGCGAGGCGCCGGCCCGTCGTGACGAGGTCGCCTTCCTGCATGTCGAGATTGCCGATGATGCCGTCATAGGGTGCGTGCAGCACGGTGAAGGAAAGATCGCGGTCCGCCTTGTCGGCGGCGAGTCGCATGGAGGTCAGTGCGCTCTCGGCTTCGGCCCTTTGGGCGCGCAGCACCGCGATATTGGCGTTTGCGGCCTGGATACCGGCCGCTGCGCCGGAGAGATTTGCCTTTGCCTGTTCCCAGGCGGCTTCGGCGGCGTCGAGCGTCGCGCCGGAGGCATGGCCGTCGCTGTTGAGCGCCTTGGCGCGGTTCAACGTGGCCTTTGCGTTGACCTCGGCGGCGGCGAGCGCTTCCTGCTGCGCCTTCGCCTGGGTGAGGGCGGCCTCGGCACCGCCGATCTGGGCGTCGATGCGCTTCAGCGTCAGTTCCTGGGTCGCGATCTGGGCTTTCGCCTGGTCGGCGGCGATGCGGTAGTCGCCGTCGTCGAGCGTGACAAGCGGATCGCCCGCCTTGACGTGCTGGTTGTTGGCGACGAGCACCTTGTCGATATAGCCGGTGACTTTCGGCGAGATGGTCGCGATATCGGCTTCGACATATGCGTTGTCGGTCGAAACCATGAAGCGCCCAACGGTCCACCATTCATGTCCGTACCAGGCGCCTCCGGCAAGCGCGAGGAGGGCGATACCGGCAAGGATCGCGCGGCGCCGGCCTGGACGCTTCGGTTCCGGTGATGCCGGCGTCGCCTCGACGGTTTCCGCGGAGGCGTCCGGCTTGCGTACAGTCTCTTCGGTGCGCGGGAAGGATTTCAGCTCGGCCGTATGCGCCGTCTCGGGTGCGTTGTCCAAAGTGGTTTCACTACCGGTGGCGGATTTTGCTGCGGACATGGCTGCGAACTCGCAAAGTAAATAGAACTGAACCGTTCGGTTCGAATTGACATAGACCTATCGAAAGGCCATATCAAGAGGAAATCGAACCGGGTGGTTCGATTCAAAAAAAGAATGCCAAGAGGTCGGGAAATGCCCGCATTGTCGAAGAACGACCAAAGCCTGAAGAAAGCCGTCGAGATCGCGGACGCGGCCCCGAACCGTCGGGTGGCCGGGCAGGATCCGGCCAAGCGCCAGCAGATACTGGATGGCGCGAAGCGCGTCTTTCTGGGCGTCGGCTTCGATGCTGCTTCGATGAACGACATCACCCGCGAGGCGGGTGTCTCCAAGGGCACGATCTATGTGTATTTCGGCAGCAAGGAAGAGCTGTTCGGCGCGCTGATCGACCGGGAGCGCTCAGCCATTTTCGCATCCTTGGCCGAAACGCTGGATGAGGCGGGGGGTGTCCGGGAGACGTTGACGCGTTTCGCCACGCTCCTCGTTACGCGCATGACCTCGGTGCAGGTCGTGCGCGCGCAACGCATGGTGATCGGCGTGAGCGAGCGGATGCCCGAGCTCGGTTGCCGTTTCTACGACGCCGGGCCGGATTCGGCGAAGGGGCTGCTTTCGGCCTATTTCCAACGGAAGACGGCAGAAGGCCTGCTCGATATCCCGGACACGGCGATCGCGTCGCGACAGCTCTTCGACCTCTGCGCCGGCGGATTGACCCGCGCTTGCATCTTCGGCGTTTTGGAAGCGCCGCCTCCGGAAGCTCTCATCGCCGAAACCGTTGACAGCGGCATGCAGATGTTCCTGGCGCGTTACGGGACGCAGATGACGGACTGACTCAGTCGTCGGCCTTCGGCCAATAGGTTCCGAAGCACCAGACGTTATTCTCCGGATCGCGGCAGATGAACTCGCGACTCCCATAGTCGCGGTCGGTCAGGCCCTGCTCGATGGCCGCGCCCGAAGCCTGCACGCGTTCGAACAGCGCATCGACATCGTCCACAGCGATGTGGAGCGACTTGCCGCCATTTTCGCCGGGACCGCCGACCATCGCGCCGTAGTCGTCGTTACGCGCCGCGCCGAGCATGATCATCGAGGATCCGAAGGCGAGTTCGGCATGGGCGATCTCGCCGGTCTCCGGGTAACGGGCCTTGACGGTGAAGCCGATGGTTTCACGCAGCCATTCGACCATCGCCGCCGGATCCGCATAGCGGAAAGTGGCAAAGATTCTGGGGGCTTCGGTCATGTCCTTCTCCATTCGATTCAGGTCGATGGAGGCAATCTACCCGGCCAGCAAATCCGGTTCTTGAAGAAATGTTCCGGTCTCGCGCAGGCCGATTTCACGCTGCCAGCGGCGCGGCGGAGCGCCGGAGAATTCGACAAATTCCCGCGTCATATGCGCCTGGTCGGCGTAGCCGCATGCAGCGGCGAGTTCCGCCCATCCGCCGATTTTCGGGGACATGGCGAGTTCGGTGGCGTGGCCGAAGCGTACGATGCGGGCGAACAGTTTTGGCGACAGGCCGATTTCGCCGCGAAATGCCGATACGAGGCGCTTTCGGCTCCAGCCGAGGTCGCGGGCGATGTTCGCGACGCGGAGGTCCCCGCGGTTATCGGCGATCATGCGACAGGCGTGAAGGATTTCCGGTTTGTTGCTGCGCTCGGCTCCGGCGATGCGGCCGATGACGTAGCGCTCGGCCAATCGAATGCGTTCTGGCCAGCCGGGGGTGTCTGCGAGCCTGTTGCCCAATTCCCGAATTCCGGTGTCAGCCAGATCGTCGAGGGGAAGCATGCGGCTTGTCAGTTCGGGAGGGGGAGCCTGGAAAAACAGACGTGCGCCGATCGGCGTGAAGTCGATCTGCAGGCATTTTGCATCGCCGCGCGAATCCATGCGGACATGGCCCGGGTGCAGCCCGGCTGTAAAACTGTGGAAGCGATCGTCGGCGCCCGGACGGCGGTCCAGCGCGATGTCGAAGGAGCCTTCGAACACAAAGATGAGCGGCACGACGAGCGACGCGGCCTCGACGCCGTCATGCATTGCCTCGCCGCGTTCCTCGTAAGCGGAGATGGCGTGAACGAGGCCTGTCAGGGGACCCTCCGGGATGCGGCGGATCAGCAGGCTTTTCGTTTCGGGCGCGGCGGTATCCATCGCGCACAGCCTAGCATGTTCTAGAAACCGAGCCAGACGCGCAGGGGATGCGCGGGATCGCTGACGAGCTTCACCGCCAGCGCGAGGCAGACAAAGACCAGCAGTGGCTTGATCACGCGGGCGCCGCCCTTCATGGCGACGCGGGAGCCGACCTGCGCGCCGGCAATCTGTGCCGCGCCCATGATCAGCCCGATCTTCCACAAGACCGCTCCGGCGAAGGCGAACAGCACCAGGCCGCCGACATTGGAGGCCAGGTTCAGGAGCTTGGTGTGCGCCGTCGCCTTCAGGACGCCGAAGCCGGCGAGGCCGACGAAGGCGAGCATGAAGAAGGAACCTGTGCCGGGGCCGAACAGGCCGTCATAGAAGCCGATGAGCGGCGGGATCGTCACGCCGAAGAGAAACGGGTTGATCCGTTGTGCCCGGTCGATGTCGTCCAGGCCCGGCCGGAGCAGGAAATAGACCGCGATGGCGACCAGCAGAAGCGGCAGGACCGCGCCGAAGAAATCGCCCGGCATCACTGTCGCCGTCAGCGCGCCGAGAACGGATCCGGCAAAGGCGAGCAGGGCGGGCAGTATTTGCGGCCGGAGGCTGACATGGCCGTGGCGCTGATAGGCCCACGTCGCAGAGGCCGCGCCGAACATGCCCTGCAGCTTGTTGGTGCCCAACGCATGTACCGGGGTGGCGCCGGCCAGAAGAAGCGCGGGAATGGTAATCAGCCCTCCGCCGCCGGCGATCGAATCGACGAAGCCGGCGGTAAAGGCCGCAAAGACGAGCAGGACGACTATATCGGGGGCGAATTCGAACATGGCGTTTCGCCAGACCACAGGCGAGTGATTTGCGCAAGCGGCGACTCAGTCTAGTCTCGTTGTTGCAGAAAAATGCGGAGAAACCCGATGGGTTGGCTGGATGCGATCAAAACGAGGCTCGAACGGGAAAAGGTTGTGCGGCTGGTCGCCAACGACCCGGCGCTGACGGCCGAATTGCTGCTTCTGTTCAAGGTCATTCTCGCCGATGGCGAGGTGAAGACGGCGGAACTCGATACATTCAAGCGCATCTGTCGGGAGAGTTTCGGTCTCGATCCCGACGTGATGGATGGCGTCTACGAGTATCTCAACGATTTTGCCTATGAGACGACCCCTGCCCAGGCGGCGGCGGTGTTCGCGGACCTGCCGATGGAGCGACGCCAGCGGCTGCTCGACCACATGATCGCGATTGCCGAGGCCGACAGCGACATCGACGGCCACGAGGAGCGGTTCCTGGCGCGGATCGCCGACATGCTGGATTTCGACATCACCCAAATTCGTGGCGGCTGATCGCCGCCGTCGCAATTATCCTTTTCGAAGTCGCGCATCGAATTGACCCCGTACGGCGGCGCGCCTAGGGTGCGGCCGTTATCGGCAGTGCCCCGAACCGTTGCGGGGCCGAGAGGTGTCCGTTGCAGCCGACCCAAACAGGGGGTGTCGCGACAGAACTGCCGCAAAGGTCCGGGCGTTCGCCGGCGACAAGCCGGAAGCCGCGCATTTGGCGATAACGAATTGCGGACCCAAGGACCCACAGTAATGACCTATTTCCAGCGCCCCGCCGCGCCGCTTGGCGCCTCCGATGCCATCAATAGGGAGGCGTGACCATGCTGAAGGGAATCAAAGGCGCGCCCAGCTACGGAATCATGGTCTGCGGCCATGGCAGCCGCAACCAGAACGCCGTCGGCGAGTTCTCCAAGCTGGCAATCCGGCTCCGCGAGCGGTTTCCGCAGTGGCCGGTCGATTACGGCTATCTCGAATTCGCCAATCCGGTTCTGCACAAGGGGCTGGATGCGCTGAAGGAGAAGGGCGTCGATCATATCCTCGCCGTACCGGGCATGCTGTTTGCCGCCGGCCACGCCAAGAACGATCTGCCGTCGGTCTTGAACAGCTACCAGGCGAAAAACCCAGATGTCAGAATCGATTACGGGCGAGAGCTCGGCATCGACCTGAAGATGATCCGCGCCGCCGGAGCGCGCGTGCAGGAAGCGCTCGATGCCTGCGAGAGCGACGTGCCGATGGAGGAGACCATGCTGGTCGTCGTCGGGCGAGGGGCGTCCGATCCCGACGCCAATTCGAACGTCGCCAAGGTGATGCGCATGCTGTGGGAGGGCATGGGGTTCGGCTGGGGCGAGACCGCCTATTCCGGCGTGACATTCCCGCTGGTGAAACCGGCGCTGCAGCATGTCGCCAAGCTCGGCTACCGGCGCATCGTGGTCTTTCCCTATTTCCTGTTCACCGGCGTGCTGGTGAAGCGCATCTACTCGCAGACCGACGAGGTGGCGGCCGAGCATCCGGAGATAGAGTTCGTCAAGGCACCCTATCTGAACGACCACGATCTGGTGATCGAGACATTCGTCGACCGGGTGCGCGAGATCCTCGACGGCGTGAACAACATGAACTGCCAGATGTGCAAATATCGCGAGCAGGTGCTGGGCTTCGAGGCGGAGGTCGGCCAGGCGCAGGAAAGCCATCACCATCACGTCGAAGGCGTCGGCGGCGCGCCGGAGAATTGCCCCTGTAACGGCGACTGCGACGGGCGCTGCCGCGACGAGGATTTCTGCAGGGAGCACGGCTTCGAGTGGACGCCGGTTCATGCGCATGATCATGGACACGATCATGACCACCATCACGGTCACGACCATTCCCATGGCCATCATCACCATCCCTATCCGCATGCCGATCACCCGCTCGGGCCGAAGAGCATGGAAAAGGCGAAGGGCTGAAGGTGACGCTGTTCGATCGATATCTGATCGTCGATTGGTCGGCTGCGAACGCGCCGGCGCGGGGAAAGGATTCTATTTGGCTGGCGCTGCATCAAGGTGGTCAACTGATGGCGCTCGAAAATATTACCACACGCGTGGCAGCCATGGCGCGTATCCGAGAGATTGCCATCGACTCGATTGAGACGGGGTGTCGGCTTCTCACCGGTTTCGACTTCGCCTTCGGCTATCCTGCCGGAGCCGCAAGCCGTGTAGCCGGCGAGGGAACATGGCAGGCGTTATGGGCAAAGCTTTCGTGTTGGCTTATTGATGGCGACGACAACAGGTCCAACTCCTATGACGTAGCGGCGCGGATCAACTGCGACGCATTCGGCCGGGAAATTGGCCCTTTCTGGGGGCACCCGCATCAGCATGGGGGACGCTACGACGGGCTCGGGCCGACCAAGAATCGCGCGGCCTTCAGTGCTATCGAGGAGTTCCGCGCTGTCGAAGGCGTGGCCAAGGGCGCCAAATCGGTCTGGCAGCTGGCCTATAACGGTGCTGTCGGACGGCAGGCGTTGCTCGGTATAGCGCATCTGGAGCGGTTGCGACACGATCCGGCTCTCTGCGACCATGTCGCGATATGGCCGTTTGAAACGCGCTTCGCAGGCGACCTGAAGAAGCAAGTCACAATCGCAGAAGTCTACCCTTCGCTGTTTCCGATCAATTCGGACATCCATCCGGTCAAGGACGCTGCCCAAGTGGGGACTGTCGCTGGGTATTTCGCGGCGCTTGATGCCAAAGGCCAGTTCGAGCAGTTTCTCGATGCGCCTGAAATGACACCAGATAAGCGCCGAGTCGCGGAAACGGAGGAGGGTTGGATCGTTGGTGCTGGCCATTCGCTGGTTGAACCCTCCGTCTTCGACATCCCGGATACGCTTCATTATGTCCGAGAGCCGGAGGCGATCTACGCACAATCCTTCGAGATGATCTCGCGCGTCGAACAACTACAGGCGTTACCCGAAGCGATCCGACCGGTCGCGACGCGTATCGTTCATGCCTGCGGCATGCCGGAAATCCTCGGCGATCTGCGTTTCTCGGACGATATCGCGGATGCCGTTCCGGAAGCGCTGGCAGCGGGCGCGGACATCTATTGCGACGTGGAAACGTTGCGATACGGGGTGATGAAGCGTCTCTTGCCGGAGGGCTGCGAATTGCGTTGCCGGATATCGGCGCCGGAGGTGACGAACCATGCGAAAGCCAACCGGATGACGCGGGCGGCGGCGCAGATCGATCTCTGGGGCGAGCGCCTTGGAGGCCAGATCGTCGCCATCGGCAATGCGCCGACGGCCTTGTTTCGGCTGCTCGAATGGATCGATGCGGGCGGGGCGAAACCGGCGGCGATCGTCGCCTTGCCGGTCGGGTTTGTCGGCGCGGCGGAATCGAAGGCGGAACTGGCGCGCGATCCGCGCGGCATACCCTTCATAACGCTTCTCGGCCAGAAGGGCGGGGTCGGCATGACGCAGGCGGCCGTCAACGGTCTGGCCGGGGGGCTGAACACATGAGCGCGCCATGGCTGCATATCATCGGCATCGGCGAGGACGGCATGGACGGGCTGTCGGCGCAGGCGCGGAGACTGGTTGGCGAAGCGGAGGTGATCGTCGGCGGCGACCGGCACCATACGCTGGCGCCGAATGTCACGGCCAAGCGCATCGCCTGGCCGTCGCCCTTCAACGCGATGATCGAGGAGATCAAGAGCCATAAGGGCCGGCGCGTCGTCGTTCTGGTCACCGGCGATCCGCTCTGGTTCTCGGTCGGCTCACGCATCATCCGCGGCATTCCCAAAGACGAAGTCGTCTTCCATCCGCAATTGTCGGCCTTCCAGTTTGCCTCATGCCGGATGGGCTGGTCGTTGGCCGATGTCGAGACGCTGACCGTACATGGCCGCGCCGCCGAACAGATCATCCCGTGGTTCGCCCCGGACCTGCGCATGCTGCTGCTGACCAAGGACGCGACTTCGCCGGGCACGGTGGCGCGATTGCTGACCGAGCGGGGCTACGGGCCGTCGAAGCTGACTGTGCTGGCTGCCTTGGGCGGGCCGAACGAGGCGCGGTTCGACGGAGTGGCCGAAAACTGGGACCAGACGGTTCCGGATTTCCATGTTCTGGCGGTCGAGATTATCGTCGGTCCAAACGCGCAGGTGCTGCCGCGCACGGGCCTGCCGGACGACGTCTTCACCCACGATGGCAAGATTACCAAGCGCGCGCCGCGGGCGCTGGCGCTGGCGAAGCTGGTGCCGGTTCGCGACGGCATGCTCTGGGATGTCGGCTGCGGCTGCGGTTCCATCGCCGTCGAATGGATGCGCGGCGCGCCGGAAGCCCGCGCCATCGGCATCGAGCCGCAGGAAATGCGCCGCGCCATGGCGGAAGAAAACGCGGTGAAGCTCGGCGCGCCGAAACTGCAACTGGTCGACGGCACCGCGCCGGACGCGCTTGCCGGATTGCCCGCGCCGGATGCCGTCTTCATCGGCGGCGGGATTTCGCGGACGACGATCGAGACCTGCATGGCGGCGCTGAAGCCGCATGGCAGGCTGGTGGCGCACGCCGTGACGCTGGAGAGCGAGGCGGTGCTGCTCGAGACATTCAATGCCCATGGCGGCGAGTTGCAGCGCATCGCCACCGAGACCGCGGAGCCGGTCGGCCCGTTCCATGGCTGGAAACCTTCCATGGCCGTGACCCAATGGGCATGGACGAAAAAGCCATGACGGGGACGCTTTACGGGCTGGGCGTCGGGCCGGGCGACCCGGAATTGCTGACGCTGAAGGCGCACCGCATCCTCAAGGCGTGCCCCGTCGTCGCCTATCCAGCGCCGGACACGGGCGAGAGCTTTGCGCGCTCGATCGTGGCGGAGTTCCTGTCGCCCTATCAGGTGGAAATCCCGATCGTGGTGCCGATGCGCACGGAGCGGTTTCCGGCGGCGGAGGTCTATGACAAGGCGGCCGACGAGATCGCGGCCCAGCTGGATGCCGGCCGTGATGTCGCCGTGCTGTGCGAGGGCGACCCGTTCTTCTACGGCTCCTTCATGTATGTGTTCGAGCGGCTGGGCGGGCGGTATCCGACGGAGATCGTGCCCGGCGTTTCGTCGATCATGGCGTCGTCGGCGGCGGCCAAGCGTCCGCTGGCGGCCCGGAACGACGTGCTGACGGTTCTTCCCGGACCGCTTGACGACGACGAGTTGCAGGCGCGCATCATGATCTCGGATGCGGTCGCGATCATGAAGGTCGGCCGGCACCTGCCGCGCATCCGCGCGCTGATCGCCCGGCTCGGCCTGACTGAAGACGCGGCATATTGCGAGCGGGTCAGCCTCGGCGAGGAGAAAATCGTGCCGCTGGAATCGCTTGGGGCGGAGAGCGCACCCTATTTCTCGATGATCCTGATCTATCGCGGCGGCGAGGAATGGATCCGAACGCTTGCCGCCGGCGGAGCTTCCGATGCGGCCTGACAGCAAGACACCCGCTATCGTCATTCTGAGCGATGCGGCGATGCCGGTTGCCGAAAAGGTCCGCGACGCGATCGGTGGGACGGTTCATGGCGCGGCGAAGCGCGTTTCGCCTTCGCAGGGCGTTGTTCCTTTCGATGAGACGAAGGCGCATTTGCAAGCGCTTTTCCGAGCGGGTACGCCAATCGTCGCAGTGATGGCGGCGGGCGCGGTAATCCGCATCCTTGCGCCGCTGCTGAAGGACAAGCAGGGGGAGCCTCCGGTGATTTCGGTCGCCGAGGACGGCAAGGCCGTGGTGCCTCTGCTTGGCGGCCATCATGGGGCGAACGAGCTTGCAAGAGACATCGCAACGGTACTCGATGGTGTGGCGGCGATCACCACTGCCGGCGACCTGCGGTTTGGCGTGGCGCTGGACGCGCCGCCGGAGGGCTATGTGCTGGCCAATCCGGAGAACGCGAAGACGGTGATGGCGGAGTTGCTGGCCGGGGCCGGCGTGACGGTGAAAGGC
>Ga0070729_10000593_pt1 | contig 72150 bp, 59 predicted proteins | sample tdDd472_FD_66725 | JGI IMG/M metagenome (GOLD analysis project Ga0070729, IMG submission 66725) | Marine sediment microbial communities from the Atlantic coast under amendment with organic carbon and nitrate - tdDd47.2 | ecosystem: Environmental > Aquatic > Marine > Coastal > Sediment | place... | reverse complement strand
AGGTTAAATGAATTGAAAAGTCGAGGCTGTAATTGTTTTTTACCTTGCATGACTCAATTTAATAGAGCCATATACAATATAAAATGACTTAGATCATATTAACTTAGAGTTGTGCAACAGGCACAAACACTATCGGTTATGTGCCAAAGTGCCTCTTTGCAGGCTTCAGTAGGACTTGCCCGCAGAAGTGCACGGGGATGCCTAATCCTTCTGAAACTTCATCGCTTTGGGATACTTCTGTAGTTCGGAGCAATAGGGATGGCGTGAATATAGATAGATTTGTAGCAAACGTGCTACGACAAAAGTTGGTTGAAAAACGTGTAAAGCAGTAAAAACATACCAAAGATATAGTCGAATGGAATGATTGATATGCAATCAAAATGATAGTAGAAATGTATAAAGGAAAAATTTTCGTTTTGTTAATGGTTTTTGCCATTGAGTCAGTATTGGCTCAAAATCCAATAATTAAAGATCTATTTACTGCTGATCCAGCTCCTTTGGTTTATAACGATACGTTATTTCTCTATACCAGTCATGATACGGCTTCAGTAGAGGCTACAAATTACCAGATGCCTGATTGGTTGGTGTTCTCAACAACTGATATGGTGAACTGGACAAATCATGGAGTCTGTCTTTCACCTAAAACATTTTCATGGGCAACAGGAGATGCTTACGCAGCTCAATGTGTTTTTCGAAATGGGAAATTTTATTGGTTCGTATCTACTTTCCATAAGAACAATGAAAATAGTAAAGGAGGTGCAGCAATTGGTGTAGCAGTTTCTGAGCGACCTACCGGACCCTTTAACGATGCGATTGGTAAAGCACTAATCGTAAACGAAATGACTACTGATATGGAGCATGGCTGGGATGATATTGACCCAACAGTTTTTGTTGATGATAATGGCAAAGCCTATATTTTTTGGGGTAACGGCAGCTGTAAATGGGCCCGGTTAAAAGAAAATATGATTGAGATAGAAGATACAATACATACTTTTACTCCAAAAAATTTTATTGAAGGTCCGTGGGTATATAAGCGTAAAGATTTGTATTATCTGTTATATGCCAGCGCTGGCACCAAACCTGAAATGATTGAGTATTGTACTGCTGAAAGTCCTGAAGGGCCATGGACTTACCAAGGTATTATTACAGGTAATGCGCCAAATAGTTTTACTATCCATCCAGGAATTATTGATTATATGGATAAAACTTATTTCTTTTATCATAATGGTTTACTACCTACCGGTGGAAGTTACAGACGATCAATATGTGTTGATTATATGTATTATAATCCAGATGGGACAATCCAGAAAGTAGAACAAACAACTGCTGGAGTAAAGGCTATAAGCAATTGATGATGGTTAAATACCTGTGCCTGCAACACCTATACGCAATGCCCTTCGGGACACTGCGCATACCAAAAACATTATAGACAAATGTCCTAAATTGAGACAGCTACTTTTCATATTGTCAGGACTTGCTACAATAATGGTTTTCGGACAACCCAAGTTGAAAGAAATTACCGAATACTACCCCACAACCCTGACGGTTAAGAACCACTATTTTGTAATCAAGCCTGAAAAGGAAGTTTACCACGGAGTATACGAAGTATACCGAACGAACGGACAACTGGAAGAAAGAGGTTACTTTGACCATGGTGTTAAAACTTCCTTCTTAAAGTTTGACTCTAAAGGACGAGTGGTTATGGAATTGTTAGATTCTGTTTTAACTACGAACATATTCTTCCCGAATGGTGAGCTCAAATCAACTCGGAAAACAAAGAATAAGGAACCATTAGGTATATGGGAGACCTATGATCTGAACGAATGTGACAAACCATATTTAATCTCTTCAACAGAGTATCTGGATAATCTGGTTATTTCAAAAACTGAATCAATTAACAACATGTTTCTGGGAATATTTTCCGTAAACACTCTTGTGACGAAGGACTCACATGGTAACAGCGACACTACTCTTGTTAGCACAAACTGTGATGTAATTTACCCATCCGAAGCACGAAGAAATCAGGTTGAAGGAACACTTTTCATTAAGATTAATCTGACAGATGACTGTGAACTTAACTATGAACTCATAAACGAGATTGGTTACGGAATCGAAAATCAATTCATTGATAAACTGGAACTTACAAAACAGAACATACAAGCAAATCAGAATTGTCGAGATATTGAGATCACTGTCCCTATTAAATTCGAATTGCAATAAATCTGTCGCTAACAAACGTAGCTGTTGCACAACCCCCTCCAAAAACTGAGTAAAGAGGAAAAACCTTTGAACTTCGGGCGGTATTGTCATTTTTAGCCTGGATCGACTGAATAATTGCCTATTCGGACATTTAGGCTCATCCACACAATTAGGAACTTCAAAAATGTCAGATAAGCAGGTGCTTATCAATCGACTTTTTAACGCTTTGCTAGCCGGGTGTACTTTCCTGCATTCAAACTTCAGGTACTCCTGCCTGCGTCAGGCAGGTCTTCAGGTGGTAAGAAATTGCAGCCATAATGAATTGTTTGTTGGCATTGTGGATGCCTTTGGTTAAACTTTCCGCATGCCTATAAATTGTGTGAGTACTCCAATTACAGGTGCCACTGTGGACTGTCGTTTACGTTAGTTGGGCGGCATTATTTATGCTAGATTTTGATTGAAAAACGCAAAATCGGTTAAATTGGAGAGGTGTTTCTTAAGTATGTATTTATCTTTAAAATCATGTACAAACACATATTGATGCTATTTGTTTTTTTGCAACTGGGATGCAACCCACAGCCAAAGGAGGCAAGTGCCAGGGAACAAGCTGATTCAGTAGAAGTAAAACCAGATAGTCTGCAGATGGAGGTGACTTTTGAAATTGATTTATCCTCAAAGAAATCAGACATACGGGAGATTAAGCATTCTTCAACTCCTTTAGAAAACTACACCAAGGAGGATCTTCGAACACTACAAGATTCAGGTGTATTTGATTTAGTGCATGAATACATGATTTCTTCATTGGAAGTTGTTCATAAAAATTACTATCTCAGAAACCCTGAATTAAAGCTGTTGTCATATGCTTCAGGTGATATTTTTAGGAATAAGCAGAAGGATTATCTTTTTATAAATTTCGCGAATGATTCAACAGTGATTTCATTTATTGTTTACAACTCATTAATATCTAAATATCTTGAACTTTATAAGGATATTGGTGTTGAACAAGGAATTCATTCTGATTCATGTTACTATGGACCAAGTGGAACGTTAGATTATCAATTAGCTAATGAAATTGCTTGGCTTAAAGATGGTTTCTTGAAAGAAAAGATTTCTTTTAGGGAATACTCCTTATGCAGCGTTGGTTCGTTGGATAGCAATGAAAATATTATCGATAACTATGGGTGTTATTCCAGCGCTCATCAAAAGGAAAGTTCAGTTCCTTCAATCTGCTTTCCTACAAGTCTTGTGTATAACAATTGGGATTGTTTGAAGTACAATCCTGAAAATGATGTTTTTGAGATTTATTATAGTCAGGCTTTTGCGGATTAAGTTATTTAAGATGCAATACAAGGTTCATTAAATTTCCCGTGTTTTCGCAGAGAAATGATAATGCTTTCTATTCCCAATAACTATCGAAACCAGCTCACAGTAATTTTTCTTCAGAACCTGCCCTTACCGGCAGGTAGCTTTAGTTCTTCGTGGATACTGTTGTTGTGGTTGGGAATTCTGTTATATTAGTATTTTCTGGCAAACAGTGGATTCACTGAATAGCAGTAGACAACAGTAATTACCAATGTCATGACTAAGTTATTAACTTATCTCGAACGAGTATTTCTAGCAACTTTGATAGTTTCATTGATTTTTCAATTAACTGGAAATGAAATTCCCTTTTTGATGACTATCAGTCTTTCAGGGCTCACTGTCACCTTCTTCTTAAATGCCTTTGTACCCATAGATATTAAACGTGAAGAAGGGGAGAAAATGGGGTTCAATGAACTACTTGGATTGATAATTCTACCTAAAATATTAGGGATTAGCTCTGCTTTTGCAACTAGTGGTATTTTGTTTTATACACTCCATCTTGATAATGATGGCTATCAAAGAGCACTTTACATAGGAGGAAGTACCATTATCATTGCATCCTTAATTATGCTGATTCTCAAGGTAACTGGAACTAAGCACTTGAATGCAACGTTTCCACTCTATTTTAGGGTTTTTCCAATTCTACTTGTAGCAGCGTACATACTATTCGGCTGATGGATGAAACTGAAGCTCTGAGGCGAATTGATCGATAGATGAAATTTTTGATTGAACACACTTTTCACTCCTGATATTCCTCAAAGCATGGCTTGATTAAATTAATGATGAGCTTAACGGGAGTGTGTTATATTGCATAGAATTTACATTGTCATGAAAGCATCTATCACTTTTCTGTGTTTCTTCCTTTCATTAATGGCTTGGGGACAGGATGAATCGATCATAACACTACCCCAACGGTCATTCGATATTATTGACAGGAAATTTTTTATTGAAAGGGTCATTGACCAGCGTCAGGATAAATCCAGTATTGGTCATACGATTAGCACCAATTCGGATATGACTCCTGCTAGGCTGGAGAATGGTTTGCAAGCCGCTCTCGAAAAAACCTTTGCTTATGCTATGCCCAGGGCAGAAGGACAGTTTCCTGTTACAGTTGCAGTAAGAAGGTTTTCCATTTCAGAATCATCAGGGTACCAGGGAAAAACAGCATACGTTCGATTGAGCCTGGAGTTTTATTACCAAAATCAATTTGTGTTCAAGTCGGATCAATACAATGAAATGGCTTTGGATGGTAGAAATACTCATGGAGAAAACATTGTGAGAGCACTGGAAATGGGAATGAAGGATTTTAGCAGCTCCTATGTAGTGAGAGAAATATCCGGTGCCTCTGAAGAACAAAAACCAGTTCAGGCAAGCCGGGATGTGAGTAAAACCGATGACAAAGTGGATGTTAGAGAAGACAATACGGAGATACAGAAAAGACTGAGCCAGAATGAAGAGATGATGGATCGCAATGTAATGGCCATTGGCTACCAGATTGGGGGATATACACTCATAGGTCTGGATTATGAGATCCGCGCGAGTGATTATTTTGGTGTACACTTTGGTGCTGGTTTCTCTGGTTATACGGCTGGAGTTAAGATTCACACAGACGTTTATAAAGACAGTCCTTTTTTCAATATCAGCTTAAAAGACGGAGGCTTTGGCTTGATCAAAGCAGGAGCGGTGGAGTATGGTTGGCGCTGGGTTGGTAAAAATACAGGAGGGTTTGGCTTTCATGGTCAGGTAGGACTGGCCAAAATCATCAGTATTGATCCGGATTTCGAAAAACAGGTTTTCGGGGTTAATGGAGCTCCATCAGTTATGTTTTCACTAGGTTTGGGAGTTAGTTGGTAAGCATCGGTTTCAATGCTGAATTCATGAATTAGGCCACATTTTAAATCCAGTTTACGATGTAGGTCATGTAAAGGCGGATGTTAATTTGGCGTATTTGGAGATCCCAACGGTTTTCACCTATACCTTTTCAAGAGGTAAGCTCAGGCCATACCTGGGTGTTGGGGTGGTTAACGCATTTTTATTGGAGCAGAACAAAGATTTTATTTTGACATCCTTCCATGCAAATTATGGTCAGACCTTTCCAGGTTATATGATTGGATCGGTAGTAAAAGCTGGTATTAAGTATCGCTTGCATGAGCGACAATTTCTTTCACTGGAAGGTGCCTACTGTAGGTTACTGCACGTACCCCATTCTTACAATGATGATAAGGCCTTATTTATGTATAACAACCAGTTCAATATCAATATTGGCTATTCTTTCAAGCTCTGATCACAATACTTCCAGGATCAAGCCTTTCAGATATTCTCCCTCAGGATGAAAAATACTTACCGGGTGATCACCGGGTTGAGAGAGGCGTTCCAGCACTTTCACGGATCTGCCAGCTTGAATCGCAGCAGCTACAATGGCATTGTAAAACAAGGTCTTGTCTACGACCTGAGAGCAGCTGAATGTGAAAAGAATACCACCTGGTTTGATTTGTTTGAGTGCCAGAGCATTGAGCCTGGTGTAGCCTTTTAGCGCATTGTGTCGGGCACTGAGATGCTTGGCGAATGCCGGAGGATCTAGCACAATCACATCAAAATCTTCCTCGTTGGTTTCCAGATATTTGAAGGTGTCAACGGCCAGGCATGGGTGTTTGTCAGCAGAAAATCCATTTACCTCCAGGTTGGCTTTGGTTTGCTCTATGGCTGAGGAAGATACATCTATGGAAACCACCTTTTCAGCTCCTTCGCGCAGTGCACACAGTGAAAATCCGCCATTATAGCAAAAGGTATTCAGCACTTTTTTGCCTTTACTGTATTTGCCCAGTCGGTGGCGGTTTTCACGCTGGTCCACAAAGAACCCGGTCTTCTGGCCATTGAGCAGGTCAAGTTTGAAGGTAAGTCCCCATTCCTGTGCAGCATAAATTTGCTGGCTGTCCCCGAGTAATACTTCAGCATCTGTATTGGTAACACTGTTGGGGTGTTTCAGAATGATGTTACGCAGTTGTCCACCCAAAACTTTTTTTAAGGCTTCGGCGATTTCCTTAGCCTGCAGATACATGCCTTGCGAATGTGGCTGTATTACTGCAGTATCCGCATATACGTCTATGACAAGGCCGGTGAGATTGTCACCTTCTCCATGTACCAGTCGATAGATATTCGTTTGTTCGTCCGGTAGGTTTAGCCGCTTGCGGGTATCATTCGCTTTGTGCAATGCATTCACCCAAAACTCATGATCGATGGGTTGGTCCTCAAATGATATGATCCTGACGGCAATGGAAGCATTTTGAAAATGGCCAATTCCAAGGAACTTTCCTTTTTTGGTCGTTACACGTACCAGTTCTCCATCTTCAAGCTCCTCAGTCAGGTTGAGAGCGCCGCTAAACACCCATGGGTGCCTGCGTTGTAGGGATTTTTCTTTGCCGGATTTAAGTTGGATCGTTTTCACGATACAATGTTAAAACGAAATGTAAAGTTTATTTACTCAGGCAAGTGATAATAAAATTTCTCTTCGATGATTTGTCCTTCTTGCCAATGTTGGATAGCTACTTCTTCGATTTTTACGCGCTCGCCATCACGGTAGGTTACATCAATCCATGTTTCTGCTGAGGTGATGTTTCGTTCATCATCGACACAGAGTGAGTATAATCCTCGTTTGTGAACTTTTGCAACCGCTCCCATCCAGTAAAGGACTGCTTCTCGCTGTGCTTGCTTCCCAATTCTCGTTTCTCCGGTAGGCATTTCGATGACAGTTACATTCTCATGGTAAAATTCTTCCAGGGCTTCTATTCTCTTGTTTTTAGCCAGCATGATTTGAAGCTGATAGGCTCGGTCGTGTACAGACATACGGATAGTGAGTGAGTGATTAGGTGTTCTTAACTAACGTAAGTGTATGATTTTGTTGTGATATCTACACTCAATTTTCGATGAACCTGTTTAACGAGTCGCTGTACCAACTGAAAATTTTGAGGGCTCTCTAATAAAATGAAATTTTGATTTTTTTTACAGTATGTGTTAAGTAGTCTTGTGTTTTAATTGTCTAGCTCGTATGAAATCATATTACTCAGTCGCTTTTTTCTTGGTTTTAATTGTGTTGTCAGTTAGCCAATCTTGTTCCAATAAGGAACCATCGCCGTTAAATGGATCATTAGAATTTGCTATCAGCATTGACAGTGTAAGTAATCCTGATGAGATTATTGTAAAATTGGTTCCTGCCGAACCTTTTGAAAATCTCAATAATTTGACTGTTTTATTAGATGATTCACTAATTGCTACCATAACTTCAGAGCCATATGAGGTCAGTATCCAAACTTCAGAATTGACAAATGGTGAACATATAATCACCGCAGAGTCAAATTCTAAATCTGGTGATACTTTCTCAAGTGACCCTGTTACAATTCAGGTTAATAATTCATTTAATATATCTGTTAGGTATGACATTAGAAATATATCTACTGATTATTATGATAATTACTTCTTTCTAACTGATGAGAATAATGAACTGCTAGCTTTTGAGAAGATCACTACGGAAACTTCACAATTAATTGTCCCAGAATCTCTATCTAACTTCAATGGTCATTTTGTTAAAGTGTTTATTCCGGATGGTTCGTTTAATATAACTTCATATCTGGAATTAGATCCATCAGATCTTGATTTTTCGTCTAAGAAATTCAGTTGTAATGGGGATAGCGAAGTAACACTTGCTGTGACCGGATTAAATACTGTTACTGAGATCGATTACAATATTGGGTCTGATTTTAACAAGGAAGTGGTATCTACTAACTTCTTTCAGACAGTAAGTGATAATCGTGGTGGAGCGTGTGGTTTTATTTACGTTGCGCTGGATAATCCTACTGGGTACTATTTTGTTAAAGACACAGCCAGAGATGTGACTTTGGTTTTAAATAGTCAGGAAGATTTCAATACCGATGTTTCGAAGTTTACTGTGGATTCCCAGGATTTGAGCCAGGTTCAGATGGTCGGGTATTTTGAGAATGATATCAATTCTGAATCTGTTCTTCTATATCGTTATTTTGCAAGCTTGGATGGTTCAAGGTCAAGTCTGAATTTGTTTTATCCTGCTGATAAAGTCTTTGACTATTATGCAATGTACGTGGGTAAGAAAGCAGATAATGTATCTTATTATTCAACTTCTTTCAATGAGACACCGACCGTTCCGGAGTTTTTAGATGTGACCTGGAATGTGAAGAATAATACCCTGGGCAATCTGGATATTAGTTTTAGTGGAGAAGAATACTCGAAGGTAACCTACACCTTCAAAGCTGAATATGATGGCAATACCAATCTTTGGTCCATACATGCTCCAAAAGGAGCATCAGATTATAACGATTTCCCTCCGATTCCTCAGGAAATTGCGGATACATACTCCCAGGTTGACTTAGTAAACTTCGATGGTAGCACACTTTCTAGTATGACCATTGAATCACAGAATGGAAATGAATCTAAAAAGGCTGTTGTTAGTTATTGATTTTTATTGTTATGAAAACTAATTTTTTGAAGAGGCTGATTGAAATCGGGATCCTCGTTGCTATTCTACCTGGATTTTTAGGATGTACAAAAAAAATTGATCCCGGAATAAATAATAAATTATTAACAATATTCCAGGATTTTAAACCGTCTAGTCAATATTGTGTGGTGACAGATACAGAAGGGAACCTTCTAGCAACACAGGCTATAAATGATACTGTTGCGTATATTCAAATGAATGATCTGCAAACTTCACTGGTGAATGTACACCTCTTCAATTACTACCCATCTTCTATGGCACCTGATTGGTATTTACTGAATTCGTATATTGGAATATCTCCTGATGTTCTGGATTTATCAATCCAAGAATATCAATGTCAGGGAGTTAAGAGTGGTAGCTTAACTGTAAAGGGCGTTAAAAATTCTACTAGATATATTTATGATTTTGGATACGGCAATAAGGAGGACGTGTTTTGGAATGGTTCAGAGTCAAGGGATGAGGTAACCTATAATTTTGGGGGAACAAGAAAAGCATGTGACCATATCTATTTTTTTAGAGAGTCTCCTCCGAGTTATTATTTCAAGCGTGATGAATCTAGTGCTATCAATTTAGTCGTTGATGTTAATAAAGACTTCAGTACGGATATGTCTAGCATCACTATTAAAACTCCCGATGTTTCTTTGTTAGAATTCTACGGCTATTTTGAAGCTGATATTAATTCGCAAAGAGTAGGGTTAGCACAGTTTTGTGATCAATGTGATAGTCGAGAAATAGTCAAATACTACTATCCAGATAATGGTATTTTTAATTACTACTCTTTGACTCGGACCACAAAAAGCAAAGATGGAAGGACCGAATTTAAATCCAGAACCTTCGGGAGTAAGCCTCAGTATCCGGATCTTTTTGACATTAACTGGGAGGTGCAGGATTCTACTTTTAATGAGTTAAAAGTGTCTACTGACCAACAGCTTTCATTCATGAGCTACCGATTTAGTGGTAAGAACAGTAATAGGGATGATATCACTTGGGTAGTTAGTTCCAATCACTTAGAAGTTGATCATAATATGTTTCCTCCAATTCCTGAGGAAATTTCTTCCTGGCAACCTCAGTTTGCTTTGGATTCTTTCAAAGTGAATACCAGTTTGACCAGACTTGTCCTGGAAGTTTCTGATGGGTACAATTACAAAAGAATAAGCAAATTTCAGTTTTGATAGATCAGTGATGGCTGAATGTGATCGGAATCGTAATGGATATTGATCGAATAAATAATATCAATGCCAGGAATAGGGCGTTTCTCCTAGTGGGTCTACGGATACCATATTGTAGGTTCTGTTAAAGCGGAACCTTTCCCACCAATGGGGTAATAGGCATCACTGACCTCACGATAGGCCTCATCATGATAATTGTAAAGGAATTTTCCCGGGTTCTTTTTCGGTGAAACCAGTGGGTTGATTGATGGGAATCTTTCAGGAAACTGGTTGGTCTTGCTTACACGAATGGATTCTATCGTCCAAAGAGCGATTACACCGATCTGGCATTTTGGGTTGCTATATGAAGAAGCTGGATTTCGTGGGAAATTGTGGATTGTGGTAGTATCGTCTCTATAGCCTAAAAGTGTCTCAATATCTGAATAGCCAAAGGCAGGCAATTTCATGGAATCATATTGATCAGCTCTCAGTAGGGTAATGTATTCATCTACGGAAGGGGAGGGTGCCACTTCTTCAGTTTTACAGCCATAAAATAACAGTGGCAATATCAGAAAGACAGCAAAATAATACTTCATGGTTTGTTGTTTATGTGCGTTGTGAGTAAAGGTAAGTGATTTTAAACTATTTGCAGTTATTACTATAAAAATAGTTGTATTATTATAATTATAGTTATAGTATTGCTGTATGAAGGAATTGACCAAAGCAGAAGAACAACTCATGCAAGTCTTGTGGAAGCTGGAAAAAGCGTACCTCAAGGACATTGTGGAGGAATATGATGAACCCAAGCCAGCTTATACTACCATTTCAACGGTAGTGAATGTATTGGTAAAGAAAGAAGTGATAGGTTTCAATGTTCATGGAAAGTCTCGTGAATATTATCCGCTGATCTCCAAAGACCAATACACCAGTCAGTCCATGAAAGGGCTGGTCAATGGTTTTTTTGACAATTCCATGAAACAGTTTGCTTCGTTTTTTGCCAGTCAGAAGGACCTTTCGCTGGAGGAGCTGCAGGAGATTCGTGAGCTGATTGACGATCAAATAGCCAAACGCAAGTAATGATGAGCGATGCAATCATTTATCTGGTCAAAGTGATGATCATCCAGGGGTTAGGCCTTGGTGTTTATCGCTGGCTGTTTGCACGAACCATGCAGCATGGCTGGAATCGTGCTTTTCTGCTTTGTTTCCTGCTGGGAGCTTTTGTCATTCCTTTTATTCAAACACCTGTTCCTGTCGAAACTGAAAATTGGGCTGCTGAGCAGGTGGTTACGCTGACACACGTTCAGGACGAAATGCTGGACCTGGTGCCAACTGCACAAAATGCTGATAGTTCAGCGTCACTCTGGCCCTGGATTGGGCTGGTGTATTTGCTGATTGTGGTTGGTTTGCTGGTTCGGTCGGTGGTTTATTTATTTTTTATTCAACGCATCAAAAAACAAGCTGAATATGTAAAACGTCAATGGTATAAACTCTATAAAACCGCACTTGCTCACCCGTTTAGTTTCTTTTCTAATGTATTTATTCCGGAACCTGTTTTTGATTCCCGGGCGTTTGATCAGATTCTGGCGCATGAGTGTGTGCATGTGAAGCAGCGGCATTCACTGGATAGGCTGCTGTTGGATTTTCTTGTTTCGCTGTTTTGGTTCAATCCCTTCATTTATTGGTATCGAAACGCACTCATTGAAATCCACGAATATCAGGCTGACGAGGCAGTGATTCGAGATTTTCAGGACCCGATTGGTTACCAGGAAATTCTCTATTCACAGCTTAAGTCGCCCCGATACTCTGGTTTGGTGAGTCATTTCAATTTTTCAATGATTAAAAAAAGAATTGTGATGATCAACAAACATAAAAATAAACATACGGCGTGGACCTATCTGGCCCTTGCGCCACTCACATTGATAGTCATATTTGCTTTCTCAAGTAAAAGCGCCATTCGTCCAATTGAAAACGTAAGCAACCAGTTGACCGTAGCTATTGGTCCTGTACCCTTCAATTTGACTGATCTGAAGTTTCCAGCGGTTACTGAAATCCTGCAAAAGGATTATACCCCTTCCATTTTACCGATTTCTGACACCAAAAAGGTAAGGTTGAGTTCTGGGTTTGGTATGCGTATTCACCCGATCACCGAGGAGAAAAAGCTCCATCATGGTGCTGACTTTGCAGCTCCGAAAGGCACTCCGGTCATAGCAACGGCAGATGGAAAAGTGATAGAAGTAAAGTTTGAGAAAAATGGATATGGTCATTTCATTTTGATTGAACACGGAGACCAGTACAAAACACGGTATGCGCAGCTGTCAGAAACGGAAGTGAAGGTTGGTCATACTGTTTCGAAAGGTCAGCAGATTGGTAAAGTCGGAAGCTCCGGACAGTCAACTGCTCCTCATTTGCACTATGAAGTGATCAAAGCAGGAGAAGGTTTTGTTGATCCGGAATTGTACATCAAAGACTACAGCTTTGAAAAGCCGAAATCTCCAAAAGGCCAGTCAACAGGAATGAATATTCCCTCTATTTCTCCAGTTAAAAGTGAATCTGTCGAAGTAGCCTCGGGGTTTGGCTACCGCATGGATCCAATCATTAAAGTGAAAAGACCACATCATGGCATTGATTTTAAGTTACCTGTAGGTGAATCAGTTTATGCTACAGCCGATGGCAAGGTGGTCACTGTGCAGGATCAGACCGGCGGTTATGGTCGCCAGATTATTGTTGAGCATGAAAGCGGTTTCAAAACTCGATATGCTCATCTGTCGGAGTTTTTGGTGCAGGATGGTGATATGGTGGAGTCAGGACAGGTCATTGCCAAATCGGGCAATACAGGAAAATCTACTATGCCGCATTTGCATTATGAAGTGATGGATCATGATCAACCTGTGGATCCTCTTGGTTTTATTCATGATTATGATTTGTCTGTTCCTGAGAAAGCAACAACCCTGGGAGGAATGCAAAATGATACTTTGCTAGAGCAAGAGCAGCAACGTATTCAGGCAGAACAAAAGCGAGTCCAGGATGAAGTACGCAGGAGTCAAGAAGAGATAAGAAGCAATCAGGAGGTGAAGAGAGAAGTCATGGAAGCGGAGCGGCAGAGAATGGCTGAAGAAAGACAAAGGCTGGCCGAGGAACGACAGCTTGTAGCCAGGGAGCAGCAGAAAGTAGCTCAAGAACAGCAACGAATTGCAGAAGAAATGCAAAGAGAAGCTCGGCTGGCACAAAAACAGGCTGAGCAATTGGAGCAGCAAGCCAGAAAAAACAAGGATAAAAACAAAGACAAGAACAAACAGAAGAATAAGAAAAAGGACTAAAACCAAAAAGGGCCGGAGACGGTCCTTTTTATTGACTTTGGCGAGGGTTTTGTGATAAAATCCCTAAAGCCGCTAAGACAAAAATGAATGGTAATACTGGTAAAAGAAATCTACCGTCCCAGTTTTCGCTGGTCATTGCCACGGTTACAATCTGCACGCTAACAAAGGTTAAAAGATATGTTTTAATGGGGCTTTTAGGTAGGTTTTTAAGTCCTTTCATCCCAAAGAAATACATCGGATACAGAAATCCGGCAATCATCAGGTTGTGAAAAGTAGAATAGTAAGGCTTGACATGTGCTAAAAACAAGACTCCTTTGGTCATTGACAATTTGATCATATAAACAGGGTTTTTCAACCATATCAGTATCCAACGCATTAAGGGAGAAACGTTTGGTCCCGGATCGTTAAAGGACTCTGGTGGATCTATCAGCCAATTGATTTTGGGATAGATGATCTCCGCAGCTTTGTAGCTTTCTATGAATGAGTCAATAGCACCTTTCAGGAAAAAGGTAATGATTAAACAGGAAAAAAGGAATGTAAGGATCAGGTAAGACATTTTCAAAAAGCTGCTTTTAGTGGAGTTTTTCCAAAGTCTATGGGTGAAAAATGCAAGGGCTGCCATAAGTATTCCAAACCCTGTAGGTCGCACGAAAATGGTGAAAAGCAGGAGAATTGCCGTCAGAGGAAGGCTCTTGCGTTTTTGGTACCGGAGTAAAACAAAGGAAGAAGTAATGGCAAGACTGGTAAAAAGAGCATCGGAGTAAACAATAAGATTCCATTGCTGAAATTCATACCAAACCACGTAAAACATTCCTGCTAGAAAAGCTGCCTGAAGGTTGCCGTTTAGTAAAAGCACCATTTTATAAATGGAGACGATGGCTATAATAGCAAAACCGAATTGAAGCCAGATAATAGCAGTTGGTTCTAGTCCTAAACCTAAAGGGATTGCTAACAGCAAACTATAAGAAATGTAGAAAATGTCCCGGCCAGCAGGCCATCTGCCGTGAAGAATATTTGTGGCACTTTCCACAAAAACCGGAGTGTCAACGGACGTTCTTAGTGGAAATGCTTGTGAGACCAACACTTGTATAATGCACCAGATTCCAATGAGAATGAGGATCCCTTTTGTTGGAGGAAGTAGTCTTTGCTCAAAAGATAAGAGCGGCATATTCTGATCTCTGTGTTTGTCGTAAAATTATCGACAATGAGTTGTTGTTAGTGAAATGTTTAAAAAAGTTTTAATACGACTGTGCTTTGTTCGTTGATAAGCTCAGCAACCACTTGATATCTTTTACTTTTGAGTTTAACCAGTTTTTACAATGAAAAAAAATTTAACCTTTACACTGCTTTTAATTTCCCTGATGACTTCTGCCCAGCCCAAAGTGAGTTTCACTTTTGATGATGGAGTGACCAGCGATATGCCCGGATATACGTTTGAGCAATGGAACAAGATGCTTTTGGACAATCTGGATAAAGCAGGAGTGAAAGCGGTTTTCTTCGTGACAGGCTTTAATAAGACTGATGAGAAAGGCCGGTTTTTGTTAAAGAGCTGGGATGAGCAGGGACACCTTATTGGTAACCATACTTTTGATCATCCAAGTTACAGTAGAAGTAGTGTGAGTTTTGAGGAGTTTTCTAATCAGGTGTTAAGGACAGATTCCATTATCAGCCAGTATGATCATTACACGAAGATGTTTCGGTTTCCATACCTGAAAGAAGGCAACACACAGGAAAAGGTTGATAAGTTCAGGGAATTCCTGAAAGAGAATGACTACAGGATCGGACATGTGACCATAGATGCTTCAGATTGGTATATCGCTAGCAGGTTGGTAAAACGAATGAAAGAGGACCCTGATGCCGATCTTTCTGTGTTCAGAGACTTCTATCTACAGCACATTTTTGATCGGGCTACTTTCTACGAAAATCTGGCTTATGAACTCACTGGTCGACATATCAAGCATACATTGCTTTTGCATCACAATCTCACATCGGCTTTGTTCGTAGATGATTTGGCGGCTATGTTTCGGGACAAAGGCTGGGAAGTGATTTCAGCTCAAGAGGCGTATCAAGACCCAATCTTCGGCGAAGTGACGGAATATGCAGGGGAGAGCCTGACCTGGGCACTGGCAAAAGATGCTGGGAAGTATGACGATATACTCCGCTATCCTGCAGAGGGAAGTGAATATGAAAAAGCTGCAATGGATGAGCTGGGGTTGTGAAGGAGCGGCAGATTAGCTCAAAGGATATTTTGATTTTTCTAAGATTTAGAAACTAAAAGGATTCAGCCATTTGCTAAGTTCACCTTTGGCTTCTTCATGAGTAAATATGTTGTTATTCATGACATCTTTCTTCCCTTTTTCAATCTTATCAAGAATGACAAGGCGTTCTATTAATTCCTCCAGATCGAAATCCTGAGGCATGTCGTTTAAAGAGTCGATGGCCGTCTGTTTGTTCATAATCTTAAAGTTAATGAAGAATGGAAAATACAACATTTCAATCCTCACAAATCTTTCAATTTTACTCTTGAAGGTCTACTTTTTGCATCGGATTCTACTCATACCTCAAAGAAATCGATGGGTTCGTTCTGGCTGTTTTGAGAGTTTGCAATCCTACAGTGATGAATGAAATAGCTAGTGTGACTATCACCGTAAGGACGAATAATCCCGGCTGGAGAGTGGTAGAATAAGCGAAGTTTTCCAGCCATAATTTGCCGAGATACCAAACCAGTGGGATGGCAAAAAGATTGCCTAATACTACCAGCAGCATAAAGTCTTTGGATAACAGGAAAATGATTTGGCTGATCGAGGCCCCCAGCGTTTTTCTGATGCCGATTTCTTTGGTTTTACTCAGTGAGACAAATGAAACTAACCCCAACAAACCTATTGCTGAGATGATCAGGATCATAACGGTGAAGACTCCCATCAATTGAGCCAGTTGCCTTTCTTCGTTATACTGACGCTCAAAATCCTCGTCCAGGAATGAATAATTCAGTGTATGGTCGGGGAATGAAGCATCCCATCGGTCTTTGGCTTTTTTGATCAGATCATACACATCTTTGGTTTGGAAGCGAATCGCAAAATATCTGCCGTAAGCGTCGCTGCTGTAGGCCATTGCCTTTGGCCAGATATGATTCTGGAGTCCCAACCCGTGGTAGTCTTTCACCACACCGATGACCGTTCCGGCGGGTCGCTGAGAAGGAGAAACGATCTTTTTGCCTATGGCACTCTGTGGACTTTCCCAACCCATGGCCTTCACACATGTTTCATTGATGATGAGTCCGTCTTGCAGTTCGGAGGGCATGTCTTTATCAAAATTTCTTCCAGCGATCAGGTTCAAACCAAGTGTCGAAAGATAGTCTTCGTCTATGGCCATATATTCCGTATCTACATGGTCTTCGGAGATCTTTTCTGCATAAGCCCATTGACCCTGCCAGCCTGGGTGTCCGGGAAGTGCATTACAAAAGCTGACTTTACTGACTCCTGACAAACCAAGTAGTTCTGTTTTGAATGCTGAAAGGGCAACACTTTTTGGCAGGTTGCTGGCGTCTACAATCAGCACCTGCTCTTTGTCAAATCCCAGATCCTGATTTTGCATAAAATTGATTTGCCTGATCACCAGCAAGGTGAAAAGAACCACAGCCGATGCTGTGAAAAACTGGAACACGATGAGCACCTTTCTTAATGGAATGCTTCCCAGCTTTCCAAGTTTGCCAGATAGGGCGGTGAGTGGTTTGATCCTGGAAATGTAAAAAGCCGGGTAAAGGCCAGCCAGTAGAGCGACCAGACAAATCATTCCAAAAGCTGCAAGCAAAGATTGTACGCTTATCAAAGCACCGAGTGTATAGTGCTTTTCCATGATCTGGTTGAAAAATGGAAGCCCCAGACGGATTAGTGCCAAGCCAATAAAGAATGCCATAAGTGTCAGAACGAACGATTCTATCAGGAACTGAATGACCAGATTGGTTCGGGAAGAACCTGCTACTTTGCGCATTCCCACTTCTTTGGCCCGATTGGCTGAGCGGGCAGTGCTAAGGTTGGTGTAATTGATACACGCCAGCAGCAGCATAAAAACAGCAATGAGCGTGACCATCTGAACACGAGCTTCTGACCCTGTCGGCCCAAAACCATTATGAATGCCAGACTTCAGATAAATATCTTTTAGAGGTACAAAGGCAAGACTTAATTCCATTCCCATGCTTCGGAACTTATCACCCAAATTATCCATGTAGAGCGAGCTGGCTTTGGATTCCAAACTTGAAATTTGAGAGCCTTCTTTGAGTAATATATAATTTCTGACATTGAAATTTCCCCACCCATCGGTGTAGCTGAACCATCCCGATATTTTCTCATAAGTGTCAAAGGAAATGAGCATATCGAATTGGATATGCGAATTGTGTGGAGGATTTTTAACCACACCTGTAATCTCAAAATCCAATGTGTCACGGAGCGTAAGTACCTCTCCAAGGGCGCCATTTTTAAAATAGCGCTGTTTAATGTCTTCCGTGATTACAATGGAGTATGGTTTGTTCAGGGCCGTTTCCCGGTTGCCTTCTACCATCTCAAAGCTGAATATCTTAAAGAAATCAGCGCTTGCGTAATGAATGTTGTGCTCAAAGTGTTTCTGATCCTGTGTGAGACGAAGGGTAGAAGAGGCCTGTCGAGCGTACACCACGGCTTCAACCTCCGGGAATTCATTGACCAGTTTATGACCGACCGGCCAGCTGTTGGTTTCCATGGAGCCATTTTGAGACTTACTCACCACTTTGTAAATGCGGCCCTTGTTCTTATAAAAATCATCAAAGGATAGTTCCTCGGCGACATAGTAAAACATCAGTGTTGCCACAGCGAGACCAATCGCCAATCCAACGAGATTGATGGCAGCATGTATTTTGAATCGTATGAGGGAGCGAAAAGCAATTTTGAAGTGGTTGTTGAGCATGGCTATTATTGTTATTCGTTTCATCCAGTTGAAGTTTTTGATAAGGTTGGGATGCAATAGTTTGAATGTGTCCAATACAAATCTTCTTCTAGCTTGCCCTGGCGACATGATTTCCAGATTGTCAAGAAAGACCTCTTCCATATCACCCAACACTTCTTCCAGGTAATCTTTTCTTACCAGAAACGTGATGAGCCATAGCGCCCACCTGGGAGGCTGAATGGAGCGTTTGGCTTTCATATAGTTTTTAGATCGCTTGCTGCAAGTGAGATATTGGCCCAAAACCCCTCTCTTATTTCCTTGATTTCCTTCAGTGTTTGATGAGCATGAGGGGTCGCTTCATAAATACGCTTACGTTTGCCACCACGCTTGCCCGTAGCTTCACCAAATTCTGATTGGAGAAATCCTTTTTCTTCCATTCGCTTAAGAGCCGATTGGATAGAGCCAACGCTGAGCTTTTCTTCCATCCGCTTCTCCAGCTCCTTTTTGATTTGCACTCCGTAAGCATCGGTACCCAGCACGATCACCGCCAGTAGCACCAATTCTTCAAATTCTCCAAGTTTGGTTTTTTTCATTTTTTCCTGATTTGATATATTATTCGTAATTGCAGTAAAAATGGTTTCATATTTCTTTCGTAATTGCAGTTTTTATTGTTAAAATGAAAGAAAGAAGTTTGGAGAGAACCTAAAAATCTCCGCAAAATCGGTAGTCCCGTCTTCCGCTCAACCAGCCGTACTGCCCACAGCCGGGTCTATTTGGCGAGTTGATGTACTTCGAGTTATCATGGATTTTTTGTGATAGGGGAGAACAAATCCAATGTCTGGATGCACCAGGAGTCTGAAATGACCGGCTAAATAGAATCTTAGCGATTTAGATAATTAGTGAAATCCAACTAAGGTTTGTAATTGACTAAAAAATGCCATTAAAATAGCATGAGATTCCATCCGGGAAAAGATTTTATCAATTTCCTAAAACTCCTCCATCCCCAGATGGGATGACCAAAAGTCGCCTCTACGGGCATCCGTAGGGGATAGGGAAGTCTTTTTGAAGGGCTTATTCACAGACTTTGTGATTAAAACAAAACCTTTGCCCGGACACCACTAGTTGATAATCAACTCATCTCAAAAAACATTTGGAGCAGTCTCAAAGACCTGTCATTGATGTTGTATGATCCTTCAATCAATTGATCGAATGCTTGAAAATCTTCTCTGGAGATGTTGGTGTCAAAGCCTAGTTTTTCTTTACTCACATCTTTGTAGCCCATGTGCCAGGAACCGAATTTTCGTTCAGGTATTTGTTCAAAGCTCCGGAGGTTTACTCCGGCATGACGTGGATCATCTTCAATATGATCGTACAGGTTACGAATAGTTTCTCCATCACCTTCAATATACTGAATGAAGCGTTTGTCCGAATGAAGTAGCACTCCGGTAATATTTTTACCAGGATTATTCTTTTCACAGGACGCGAGGATTTTCCTGATTTCTTCATCTGTGCAGTTTGGTTTTCTGACACTGGTATAAACCAGTCTATGCAGGTTGTTGGTTGTCATATAAATGGTTGAATTTGAATGATCCAATAAACCAGCTGGATTAAAGATTGTTTGAATCACCAATGGTCTAAATGCTATTTGGATAGAATATTTTGTGAAAAATCTAGCTTAAATCACAAAATACTTAATCACCAATCCGCCAGTCAACCAGACATAACTACCAAAGGCCAGCCATTTGAGGGTGTTTTCCAGTATGGCACTTTTGGGAGCCATGTCATGATGATGGTGGTGATGTCCGCTATGAGATTTGAAAAAACCGAAATAGACCAAAATCCCGGAAATGATCAGAAAGGTGATATTCATGAAGAATGTATAATCAATCTTAAAGTGTTCACTTTTCATGATTTGGGCATGAGCAGCCAGGGGCAGTGCATGGAAAACATCTAATCCATAATGCAGCAGGAGCGAAGTGCCTACCAACGATGTAAACAGAAGGAACAGCATGAAAAGTGACATTTTCCATCCATAGTAAGTAGCATTGATTCGCAGAACTGGAAATACTACCAAGTCGCTAAACATGAAAGCTATTACGCCAGCAAAGCTCACACCTTTTGTAAAGAGTAAGGCTGCCAGAGGAATATTACCCATCGATCCAATGAATGTGAAGAATGCTGCGACAGGACCCACCAGCACATGTTCCAAAAGCTCCCAAAAAGTGTAGCTTTCTGTATTGACACCTGATCCGATAAATAGCGATTCGAAAAAACTGTTGGGTACGAAAGCAGCAATGATACCAGCGATAGTGAAACCGACGGTTACATCTTTCCATACCATATTCCACTCCATTACATATTGATGTCCGACCTTTTGCCAGCTGGCAGCAGAAGTTAGTTTTTGCCAGAAAGATTGCTCTTCCATGTGGTGATTGTGAGCTCTCCCCAGTTGTTTTCTGGAGTGTTCAATGAGTTTTTTGGGTTTGATAATACTCACCAGCAACCAGCTGCCAAGAATCAACAAAACTCCTCCTGCATATTCACCAACAACAAATTGCCATCCAAGGAAAATAGAAATCACAATTCCCAACTCAACGACCAAATTGGTAGAAGCCAATAAGAAAGCAATGGATGCAATGAAACTTGCTCCCTTTTGAAATAGAGACTTGGTGGTGGCTAGCGCAGAAAAACTGCAGGAACTGCTGATAAACCCAAAGAAACTGGCGAGAGAAATACTCTTTAGGTTGGTCTGTCCCATAAGGTGTTGCATTCGCTCTCTGGTCACAAAAACCTGGATCATGCTACTGACGGCATAACCGAGGATAAATGCCCACAAGGCCATCCAGAAAAATCCTGTTGATGTATAGGCAGCCTCAGCCCATTTTGTTAGAAATGCATTACTCATAAACTCCTTTTATGATTGATATGTATCAATAAAATAAGGTTTAGGAGGAGCAGATTGTTTGAAACAATACAAGATAAGTAAGACAGAGTTTCAAATGATGAGGTTAGAGATCAGACAAAAAACACTGTTTTGTCTGACCTTCTCTGTGAATTAGGATGCCAACGACTGAATAGCCCTCTGGAGTCTGTCTCTTATTTCTGTGGCAATGGGTTTAAGCGCTTCATTGTCTACAGCCTGCATCGAGGCTACCGGATCTACGGCAGCTACTTCTACTCCCGCATCCGTTTGCTGGACGATCACATTGCACGGCAGCATGGTGCCGATCTTGTCTTCGGCCGATAAAGCTTTGAAAGCAAATGGCGGGTTACATGCGCCTAAAATCATGTAAGGACGGAAATCTTCATCCAGTTTCTTCTTCAGTGTTTCCTGTATGTTGATTTGGGTCAAGATGCCAAATCCTTCATTTTTCAATGCAGTAGTTACGCTTTCGATAGCTTCTTCAAAGGTTTTGTTTTGTATGGTTTTAGAGAAATAGTAGCTCATCATTTTCAGTTTTGAGTGTTCATTGTATTCATGATTTTCAATAAAATAACCTTAAGACCTCTGCTTAGTTTGTAACTCTGTTTTCAGAGGAGCACTAAAATATCTGCTGCTTTTTATTTTATCCGTAGAATGCTCGGAAACGAGAAACACGGAAGAGGAATTCAAATCAATAAAGGAAGATTTATCATTCTAGCAATATCTTATATGTTTCTCTGTAAATCCAAAGGAGGGCAATATTAAGAATTGCCACAAATATTGCAGGCCACATCATTGATATATCTTGATTGATCAGGTTGAACATTAGGAATGAAAATGAAAGAGGAACAAGCATGATCAATATAAGTTTTGTCCATTTGTTCAGGACGAGCAAGACTCCAACAATCATTTCAAAAAAATAAAGAAATGGTAAGTACGTCAAAATGGAATCCAGAAATTCACGGGTTAGTGGTCTCATCTGTCCATAGCTGGTGGGTAAAACATGCACGAATTGATTTAAAGCATAGAGGATCAGAAAGAGTCCCAGCACTATTCTAATCCATTTGTCGGTTGAATTTTTCATGTTTTAGAATTTGAGTAAGCTATAATTTAATCAATTGATTAACGTAAACTATGCCAAAAGTCATATCACTGGCCCGACAATTATAGAGGGACATATTTTCAATACCTGACAACCACAATTCGTGTTCTTTTGTGTCATGTGTAAGGTCTTGATGATTATTTCAGTTCTTCTTGAACCTTTCCACACTTTAGCATCATATCACCATAGTATGGATTGCGAATTTCTTCAGAAAGGCTCAGCCAGTTGCCACCTGCATTGTCGAAGGCCATAGGACAAAACTGAACATACAATGTTTGAGACTTGTCGGCATTTTTGATGACCGGGATTAATTGACTGGTGAGTTCCTTGAAGGCTGCTCTTTGAGCTTTCAGGTCATTGGAGGCAGCGATTTTGTTGTTCGATTCCAGAATTTCAGCATCTAGTTTAGCTGCCATAAGGGATGTTTTCAAGGCTTTAGCAGCGGTCTGTGCTGCCTGAGCATCGCTGGCCACAAATGCATCTTTTAAGGTTATGTATTGGGTAATGACATTGTTCAGGTCTTGCTTTTGTACTTCCACTTTTGGGTGGGCAAATACAAAAAGTGAAAAGGTAAGTGCCAATGCAAATAATGAAGTTTTCATGATTGTCTGTATTTTATGAATAATTGGTTTTTAAATACTACTTGAGCGTATTGCGTTCAGCGTTCAGCACATTGCGTTCAGCGTATTGCGTTTAGCGTTCAGCGTATTGCGTTTAGCGGATATCTCCTCACTTCAACTCTTCTTCCACATTGCCACACGTAAGCATGGCATCTCCGAAATAAGGGTTGCGGATCTCTTCGATCTCACTTAGCCAGAATGCGCCTTCATTGCCAATGGCCATCGGGCAGAATTGTCTGTAGCTGCCTGTGGAAATCTGGAAGGTCTTGATGGTATTGTATAGTTGGTCGCTCAGCGGAGAAAAGGCAGTTCGCTGTTCGTCAATTTTATTAGATGAAGCAATTTGTGAAGCTGCCCCTTTGAGCACTTTCAGATCCATCATCCAGGCTATATGCGCATCTCCCTGGAGCAGTTCCATATTGACTTTTGCCAGGGCATTTGTGAGCTGCTTGGCGGCAGTCTGAGTAGCTGAGGCGTTGCTGGCTACCAGGCCGTTTTTCAATTTCAGGTATTGATCAAAAACGGCTTTGAGTTGTGCTTTGAAAAGTTCATTTACTTCAAAGGTTTGTTCTGAAGCATGAACCTCTAGTTTTTCTGGCTCCGATTTCATGTCCATTTCGGGAGCCATCATGCTGGGCTTGCCAGCTAGCTCAGCTGCAGCGTCGATGCTGAACGCCCCCTTTGTGGCTATTTCTTCACCCACACTTAAGCCGTCTTTGATGACGAAACTTTTACCAAGATCTGGTCCCAGTTTGACTTCCCGCATTTTGAAGTACACACCCTGATCAGTCGCCAGTTTCACATAAACTACGGAGCGTTCTCCTGTCCACATAACCGCAGACTTTGGAATGATGATTTGGGGCTCGTTACCGGTGTTGGTGGTCACTTGTGCATTGACAAACATTTCAGGTTTTAACTGGAAGTCTGGGTTCGCCATTTGTATCCTTGCTCTGGCCACACGCGTTTGCGCGTTCACTACCGGGTCGATGTAGGAAATCGTTCCGTTAAAATTTTTTCCGGGAAGACTCTCTACCGTAAAAGAAACATCATCTCCCTTATTGACCCAGGCAAGGTCCGACTCATACACATCCAGAAATACCCATACTTTTGACAGGTCTTCGATTTCGTACAGTGCTTCTCCCTTTTTGATATAATCACCCGGGTTTACTTTTTTGGAAGTCACATAACCACTAACATCTGCCGTAATTGGAAACTGCTCACGTGCTTTTTCAGAAGTTAAAATGCTGTTGATTTCAGTGTCAGTGAGTTTCCAGTTTCTAAGCTTTTCCTTTGCTGCTTGAAACAGAGCTGGTTGCTGTTCTTTGATCTTTTTAGCTTCCAGCAGCTCTTTTTGTGCGGTGACCAGTTCGGGTGAATAAATCATAGCAATGACTTGACCTTTCTTGACCATTTCACCAGTAAAATTGACCTTTAGTTGCTCCACACGACCAGGAATATGGCTTGATTGTGCAAAAACCTGACGTTCATCTGCCTGCACTTTTCCGGTAAGCCGAATGGATTTGCTGGCCATTGATTTTTCCACTTTGCTGGTGGTGACACTGGCCAGTTGCATAGCTGTTGGTGACATAGTAACGGCCATGGGATCAATGGAACTACCGGCTTTACTGGCAGGAATCAGCTCCATGCCACAGATAGGACATTTTCCGGGTTCTGACTGACGAATCTGTGGATGCATGGAGCAAGTCCATATTGCTGGTTTTGATTCGTGATCATGAACTTCTTCAACTGCCTGAGAACTGCCAGTGCTCAGCCACCAACCGATCAGTATGCCCAGCGCTAAGGTCGAGATAACTAATACAGTTTTATTGTTCAATAGCTTATTCATCATCGTCTTCTTTAACAGTGAAATCATATTTTTTTAACTGACCATTTCTGATCACATAAGCTTCATAGCTTCGGCCATCCAGGCTAAAGGTTTTTTCATAGGTCACCTCGTCTGCGTTTTCAATCAGCGGATCGATTTTGGCCTGAATGGCAACAGGGATTTCTTCATATGGGATTTGTTGCTCGATTACGAAACCTTCATCATATTCCATTTCCAAAGAGAAGGCACTTTTACGCCAGGAAAGTTGAGTTTCCACACTCTCTGAAAATGGAGAAAAATGAACCGTAGGATGATCTTTGGCGATAATACTCTGAGATGTGGAAACCAGTAAAATCACTCCTGAAAGTGCCATAGCTCCATAACCGATCTTTCTGAACAACACCTCGCTGATCAGCGGTAATATTTTCTTGACTGTCACAGCAGAAACCATAGCTCCGGCAGCCAGCAAGAGTCCGGTAATCAGTGCGTTTTGGGAGAAAAGTCCAAGTTGCCAGTAGAGGAGGAGCTTAATGGTGTGCAGGATGACATCATTGGCTGCACGAGTTGCTACAATGGATTCTTTTGAAAGGCCATATTTCAGATAAAACCTGTTGAATAATAGTCCTACTGCGCCAGTCAATCCGGATACAAATCCGGCGATTGCTCCGATAATAACGAGTATATAACCAGGGTCTGCCGTTTCGTTTTCCCTTACTTTTTTTCCTGGTGCAATCAATTGTTTGACATTGATCAGCAGGAATACTGCAATAAAAAACTGTAGGTAAATCGGGTTCAGATATTTGAGCAGGTAAGCGCCCAGCCACACAGTAGGAATTGCTGCGGGCACGAACAACCGCACAATTTTCCAATGAATATGCTTTCTGAAAACAGCGATTCGAGAGACGGAACTTGAGAAAGTACCAACGGTCAAAGCCGCCGGAACCTCAGTGCTTTTCAGTACCCAGTTGAGCATAGGGATGAGCACCAGACTAGCACCTCCACCGCAGATGGCGCTTACCCAGAAAGCGAGTATTGTTCCGATTAATATGAGTAAATAATACATTGATTCTGCTTTAGTTGATTAAATAATCGATTTCTGCCAGGGCTGTCTGAAAATCCGCTTCGGCAGTGGCTTTCATTTTTTGATACTTCAGTAATTGCTGCTGCATGCGCAAAACCTCTTCATAATCAGCTCCGGAATTGCTATAGGCGGCCAGCAGCAAGTCAAGCGTCTGCTGTGTACTTTGGATTTGTTGGTCGTACAATTCAATAAGTTTTTTTTGCTGATACAATCTGAAGGTGGCCATGTCCAGCTGACTGTGGAGCTGGTTGGTCAGGTCTTGTTTTTGTAATTGATAGCTCTCAGTCATCAGCGTAGCTTCTTTCTCTGCTGCGTGATACTTTTTCCTGAAAATAGGCAGGCTGACAGACATGGTAGGTAGCAATGCGTCTTTGCCATTTTGCGGTACAGAAGCATCGGTTCTGTTGTTAACAATGATGTAATTCACACCCGCACCGATTTTGGGCAGACCCTGAAGATGTGCTGCGCGCTCGCGTGCCTGGCTGGCAGCTGCTTTGGTTTCCAGTTCGGTGAGTAATGGATGGTTCAGTAATTCATTTTCACGGATCAACTCCTCAGGAATATCGGCCGCCAGACTAGCCGAAACTTCGATATTCATAGAATCCGGTTGGTTCAGCAATTGGTTTAGTTGGGCCAGAAGTGGCTGTTTTTTCTGATTCAAAATTTCGAGGTTGGTTTGCGCATCATTCATCATAATGTTCACTCGCAAAACATCGGTCATTGCACCTTTGCCATTGGCAAACTTGGTGTTGGCCAACGTCTTGTAAGATTCCAGAATAACGATATTTTCGGCTTCCAGTTGAATCCATCGTTCCAGTTCATACAGCGGAAAATAGGTCGCTGCAACCTGGTAGAAGAGTTTTTCTTTTGCGGCAAGAAAAGCCTGGTATTTGGCTTCTGCATTGAGAGCTGAGGATTTTTCCAGTGCTTTGAACGTTCCGAACCAGGGAAACATCTGTGTTAGTGAAAAATTGGCTCGTTGTGGTCCTACACGTGTCTGAATAGGTGAGATGAAATACCCAAAACTCAAAGTCGGATCTGGCAACGCACTGACCTGGGCAGTTTGCTGCATGGCCGCTTCGAAAGACTTGTATTTGGCTTGGAGGCCGGGATTTTGTTCAGCAGCAAGCTTCTGAAGGTCGCCTAGGGATTGGGACCAGCCAATTGTTGAAATCAATAGGAATATGAAGGATAGATGTCTCATGGTTTTGGAATTAAAATTTGGACCGAATGATTTCCGAAATCCACCATTTCCAGATGGCCTGTATTCTGAGTGGTTTCATCAATGACATGTACATGCATATTGCTGTCGTGGTGAGTATAAATGCCTTTTGCTTTGGTGGAATAAAAGCCAACAAGCATTACCCTGGCATTTGTTAAAGTGTCGTGTTTGGCGTCTTCTCTGTGTCTTAACAGGTCATCCTTTTCCGGATCAAAACGAATAACATGATGGACGACTGTGTCCGCACTTCCCAAAACAAGAAATGGAAAAGCCTGATTTAAACCCTTTTGAATGGCCAGATCGGTTATGAAATTTTCCAAAGAAGTAATTCCTGCAGCGGGTATGGTGTCCCATCGATCATTTTTGGCAGAAACCAGAAGTGTGGCTTTTAAGCTCTTATGAGACACATTGATGATTGAATCTCCGAAAACTTCAGAGCCATATATTTTCCCGTTTTGAATGGTCAATTCTCCTGAAAGATTTTCCAGTGCTCCAACTGCATACAGATTAGATTTATCCAGCGTGTCGATCAAAACTCTGGCCTGGTATTGTCCCTGGTGCATGATCTCACGTAGAATTCCAATGTTGTGGACAGGTTCTCGGGTTACTGGTTTGGGATTACAGGCATATAGAGCAATGACAAGGAGTATATAGAAGCTAGAAGCTGGATGTTTGATGCCAGAAGTTAGAAGCTGGATGATAGAGGCTGGAAGCTGGAAATTAGATTTCATTGTTCTATCTTTTAATGCATTCACTTTTGATTGCTTGTTATATCTTTCATTTGAGAGTTTCATGATTTTCATTTTTCTAATCTGTACTCGATCGTTTAACATCCAATTTCCAACCTCTAATCTCTAGCCTCTTGTCCTCCAATTCTGATGAAGCCCGGTCAGCATTTTGCCAATCTGGTCAACTTCTTTATTCAGTGAATCAAATTTTACATTGTTGATATAGCCACATTCCAGAGCGAATAGCAGCCAGTTTTCTGTTTCTGCACAAGACCCTAAGGAATGAACTAAATGTTGTTTGAAGACTTGTTCGTAATTACGTTTTGCCCAGCCTTCCACTATGTTGGCGCTTATGGATCTGGAGGAGCGTGTGATCTGTGATGTGAGTGAATAAATTTCTTCTCTTGGGAAGTCACGAGTAAGCAAGAAAATATCCATCGCCAGTTTAAATGACTTGTTGTAAATCTCTAAATCTTTATAGGACTGTATCATTTTCTATTTAGTATTTGATCAATATTTAATTTAGTACCATTATTTATAACATATCAACCTCTAGCATCTGACCTCCAGCCTCTAATCTCTAGCCTCTAACTTCCAGCCTCATTTCGAATGCTTTTTGAATTTGGATTCTTCCCTTAGACTATAAAGTGCCGGAACGACAAAAATGCTGACTAGTGCAAAGGCCATACCTCCGAACGATGGGATCGCCATTGGAATCATGATGTCGGCTCCACGGCCAGTCGAGGTAAGTACTGGCAGGAGGGCAATCATAGTGGTACTGACGGTCATCAGTGCTGGACGAATTCTTCGAACACCTGCTTCTACTACTGCTTCCCGGATTTCTTTCAGATTGTTAGGTCTATTTCGGGCAAAACTCTGATCGAGATAGGTGGCGATCAATACGCCATCATCCGTGGCAATACCAAAGAGGGCGATGAACCCCACCCAGACGGCTACACTCAGGTTGACGGTATGCATCTGGAACAAGTCGCGCAGGTTGGTACCAAATATGGAAAAGTCGGCAAACCAATGTTGTCCATATAGCCAGAGCATTATGAATCCGCCACTGAAAGCCATGGCAATTCCTGAGAAAACCATTAGCGAAGTGCTGATAGACTTGAACTGGAAATAAAGAATGAGGAAAACGATAGCAAGTACCAAAGGCACGATGATCGATAGCCTTTTGGCTGCCCGGATCTGATTTTCATAACTACCCGAAAACTTGTAGCTCACACCCTGAGGAACTTCCAATGAGCCAGATTGTATCTGTTGCTCAATGGCTTTGCGTGCGGCATCCACTACCTCCACCTCTGAGTTACCATCCCGCTTGTCAAAGAGTACATAACCTACCAGGAAGGTGTTTTCGCTTTTGATGGCTTGCGGCCCTTGGACGTATTCAAATTTGACCAACTGGCCCAGTGGCACCTGAGCTCCTGTGGGTGTTGGCACCAAAACTTTACTCAAAGCCTCCGGATCATCGCGCAATTCTCTTGGGTAGCGAACTCTCACTGGGAATCGCTCTCGACCTTCTACGGTTGAAGTGATGTTCATCCCACCAATGGCTGTTTCGATGGTTTGCTGTAGATCTTCAACATTGAGACCATAGCGGGCAATTTTCTCCCGATCAATATTGAGATGGAGATAAGGTTTGCCGACAATGCGATCGGCAAAAACGGCTTCAGCTTTGACAGAAGGCACCGACCTGAGAATATCTTCGAGCTTGAGGCCAAACTCCTGAATGGTAGTCAGATCTGGTCCGAAAACTTTAATACCCATTGGTGCACGCATGCCTGTTTGTAGCATGATCAGTCGTGTTTCTATAGGTTGGAGCTTCGGTGCAGAGGTGACTCCTGGGATTTTGGTGACTTTGACAATTTCATTCCAGATGTCATCTGGGGACTGGATTTCAGGTCGCCAGTTGCGGAAGTACTCCCCGTTTTCATCTGGAATCAACTGTGAGTTTTTGATGTTCTGTGCAAGAGCCTCGGTGTTAGTTAGCGTATCTCCGGAGCTCAGAATGAACCTTCCATTGTCATCTGTTTTGAATCGGATGCGGTATCCTTTTTCATTAAGCGCGTATTCAGGTTTGTAGTTGATGATGTTTTCAAACATCGAGATTGGAGCTGGATCAAGCGCAGATTCTACGCGTCCCATTTTTCCAACGGCAAGTTCCACTTCGGGAATACTGGTCACCAGCATGTCGAGCTGGCCGACTACTTCACGATTGAAAGCGATGCCTGAATGCGGCATGGAAGTCGGCATGAGCAAAAAGCTACCTTCGTCCAGTGATGGCATAAACTCCTCGCCAATCCCAGGGAAGGTCTCAGCTATGCTAGTCCAGGCAGATGTGTCTTTGAGGGCATCCGGCATAAAGCCAAATACACGACTAAAGCCCAGCCATATATTGATACCCATAAAAATGAGGACGGTAGGAATCAGAAGAAAAATGGCTTTGTTTTCCAGGCACCACAGCAGGATACGTTTATAGAATTTTTCCAGGATTGAAAACACCAGCAGGATTGATCCAACTAATAATCCCACAAAAAGCACATTGGTAAAAAGACTTTTTCCTGCTCCTAAAGGCAACCAGTATTTCCCCAAAAGCCACACGACTCCCAAAACGACGAGGATCAGTTCGGCATGCTGATACATCCAGCTGTACCACTTTTTGGGTTTAGGCTGATAGAAATGTTTGGCCAAACCAATCATGCCAAACAAGCTTAGTAAAGCGCCTGCCCAGAATTCACCAATGAATAGGGCAACCAATCCAATTAGGAATAATGCTGCATTGAAGATCAATTTCAGCTTATTGGATTTGATCCGGGCACCGAAGAACCAATGTGCCAATGTAGGCAGAATCAGCAGCGACACGATCAGCGAGGCGATCAACGCGAAAGTTTTGGTGAAAGCCAAAGGACCAAAAAGTTTGCCTTCGGCCTGCTGCATGGTGAAGACCGGAATGAAGCTCACGATGGTGGTAGAAACCGCCGTGACAATAGCCGATGCTACCTCTGCAGATCCTTTGTAAATGGTGTCGATGAGCTTTTGGTCTTGTGGTGCTTCATCAAGGTGTTTGATAATGTTTTCTGACAGGATGATTCCCAGATCAACCATTGTTCCAATAGCAATGGCAATACCCGAAAGGGCCACGATGTTAGCATCTACACCAAAGTTTCGCATGGCTATGAAAACCATCAACACTGCAATGGGAAGGAGACTTGAGATCAGGAAAGAAGCGCGCAGGTTGTAAACCATCACAATCACGACGAGCACAGCAATGAGAATTTCCAGGGAAAGGGCTTCTTCCAGTGTACCGAGGGTTTCATAAATCAGCTCTGATCTGTCATAAAATGGCACGATGGTAAGCTGACTCACCGTGCCATCCGCCAACGTCTTTTTAGGCAACCCGGTGGAAATTTCCTTGATTTTGGCTTTTACATTATTGATGACTTCCAAAGGGTTGGCACCATAGCGGGCTACCACTACGCCACCGACCACTTCAGCACCGTCTTTGTCCAGCACACCTCGGCGAGTTGCCGGACCTAAACTGACTTGGGCAATATCTTTAATGCGGATCGGTACATTGTCAGCTACAGCCACAACGGCGAGTTCCAGGTCTTCAATACGTTTAATATAGCCAAGTCCGCGAACGAGGTATTCCGCCTGGTTGATTTCTATGGTTTTGGCACCTACATCGCGGTTGGATTTGCGTACTGCCTGCATCACTTTGGAGAGGGGGATGTTGTAGGCTTTGAGTGCATCGGGATTGACATCTACCTGGTATTCCTGCACAAACCCTCCGACTGAAGCCACTTCGGAAACTCCTTCGGCAACATTCAGTCCGTATTTGACGTAAAAGTCCTGAACCGAACGAATCTCATGCAAGTCCCAGCCTCCGATTGGGTTTCCTTCCGGATCACGACCCTCCAGCGTGTACCAATAAACCTGTCCTAAAGCCGTGGCATCAGGACCAAGTGTTGGCTGTACGCCTTCCGGCAAAAGGTTGGAAGGTAGTGAATTGAGTTTTTCGAGTATTCGGGAGCGGGACCAGTAAAACTCTACTTCTTCACTGAATATGATGTAGATGCTGGAGAACCCAAAGATGGAGGAACTACGAATGGATTTTACGCCAGGGATTCCCAGCAGATAGGTGGTCAATGGATAGCTGATCTGATCTTCAATGTCCTGCGGCGAACGGCCGGGCCATTGTGTAAACACAATTTGCTGGTTTTCCCCAATGTCGGGAATGGCATCTACAGGAACAGGATCGGAAGGGAGGCTACCGATCTTCCATCCGAATGGCGCTGTTACCAGCCCCCAGGATACCAATCCGATGAGCAACAGGACAGTGACCAGTTTATTTTCCAGGAAGTATTTAATGACTTTGTTAAGCACAGTCGTTGATTTTGATTTTTTGATGTAATCTTTCTCCTGTCTTTTACCCTTCCCTAATCGGGCATCCCTAAAGGGAAGACAGCAAAAATTTGCCTCCCTTTAGGGTCGGGGTAAAGCAAATTGGTTTTAGTAATCAAAAAATCATATCAGAAAAGTCTCATTCAGCAAGTGCAGACGCTGATGAGGTAATGGAGGGGAGCTTTCTATGAAAGCGGTGTTGGATGATTCCTGTGTTGGTTCAGGAACCAGGTAAAGTGTTTTTGACAGGGTGGCCAGTACAAATATTTGTCCTAAATCGATGGAAACATCCTGCTTGAAAAGCTGATCTGTTTCTACTGAAATGTACTGATTGGTACAGCAATCTGGCGCTGCGATGTTGAAATCATCATTAAAATGATCCATGTCCATCATGCCCATGCCACAGTCCATGTGTTCATGGCCGAGCATCACTTCATTGATGACTGCATGCCCGCCACAGAAGTGTGTGCCGTAAGTCAGACTTACGTTTCCGAGGAGGAGAATAAGTGAAAGCGATATGGAAATGATCTTTTTCAACACTACAAATATACGGGAAATGCTAAAAAAGGGATTTACAGAATTTTGTGGAAGGGTTATAGGATTATGGCTAAGCGTTTCATTTTAGTTTCCCGACCTATTCTTCCAAATGGCCAGAAACTAGCCGTGAGCCATCCTGCGAGCGGATTCTTTGGCTTTGTTGGCCAATTCTCCTGCGAACCCCACGCTGTGCCCACTCTGCACTTAGAGTTCCGCAAGGCTCTAAGAGCAATGGATAAGTCAGAGTCTCCGACTCTTTAAAAATATCGATATATAGACCCCATTCATATTTCATGGAATAAAGAGTCTGAGACTCTTCTCTATGTCTAACCCGTAGAGCGCTGACGCTAACTCTACGGGCAGTTATGAAAGAATATTTATATTTAATTCATGATAAAGACCGGTTATCAGATAAGGGATCAGAACGCCATTCACTTCATTACATTCTCAGTAATACAATGGGTTGATGTTTTCACGAGGAAGCAATACAGTGATATCGTGGTGGAGAGTTTGAATTTTTGTGTAGAAAACAAAGGTCTGAAAGTCCATGCCTGGTGTTTGATGAGCAATCATATTCATCTGATCATTTCCTGTGATCCTCCGTACCAATTATCTGATATTATTCGGGATTTTAAGAAATATACTTCACATATGATTGCTCTAGCTATTGAAGAAAATAGCCAGGAAAGTAGAAAAGGGTGGATGTTATGGATTTTCAGGAGTGCGGGAAGTGCCAATAAGCGAAATGAAAAATATCAATTTTGGCAACAAGGAAATCATCCAATTGAATGTACGGATCGCGAAATTCTGGAAAGCAGGATGGAATACTTACATCAAAACCCGGTAAAGGCAGGCATTGTGTATGAGCCTGGAGATTATGTGTATTCTAGCGGAGTGGATTATTATGCACAAGAGCGTGGTTTGGTAAAGCTGGAGATGGTTTGATCATTCTTCTATTCTGCTCTTAGAGTTCCGCAGGGCTCTAAGAGCATTGGATATTCCAGAGTCTCCGACTCTTTAAGCCTTACTTATGAAAAACGATTCTTAGCTGGAAATAGCCTAAATTCATAGCCTTTTTATTTCGTGGAGTATAGAGTCTGAGACTCTATTCTATTTGAGCCCGTAGAGCGCTGACGCTAACTCTACGGGCAGCATATCAATGTACATTTGAAGTATCTACTTTGCCAGCTCCTCTTTTGATCATAAATACAAAAGGAACACAGATCAGAAACATGATGCCCAGATACAGGAATACATCCATGTAAGTGAGTACGGTGCTTTGTAGCATCACCATGTTGTCCAGCGACTGATAGGCTCTGTCCAAAGCCTCATTAGGTGAAAATCCTTTGCCGATGAACATTTGCTGCAAGCCTTGTAAACGTTGCTGTACGTTAAAATTGATCTCGCTGATATTCGGTATCAGGTCCACACGGTGCTGCTGCGTAAACCGCGCCATCATGGTGGTGATGATGGCGATACCAAACGAACCACCCAACTGCCGGGTCATCCCGGTAAAGGCAGCTCCTTCGCCAATTTCTTTACCTCTTAGAGTAGAAAGTGAAAGTGTGGTAATGGGAACGAAAAGTAATCCCAAACCAACTCCACGAACTACCAGCGGCCAGAACATTTCTTCGCTGGCTGTATCCGGAGTGATCAACTTGAACATCCAGAAACTGTAAAAAAAGAAAATGGTGAACCCCAGTGCAACCAAATACTTTTGAGAGACCCCGCGTTCCAGGAGTTTCCCGATAATCGGCATCATCAGTCCGGTTGTTATTGAACTGGGAATTAGAAATAACCCTGCGTCAGTTGCAGTCCACCCTAAAATGGATTGCGTATAGATCGGAATGATAAATGTAGATCCATACAATCCAAAACCAAGGATGAACGTCATGATTGTTCCTGTTCTGAGATTAGTATTGGAGAGTACTCGCAGATTTACCACAGGATGTTCATAGACCAATTCTCGCCAGATGAACCCAATAAATGAAAAGGTGGAAATGACACTCAGTATTACAATGGTTTGATCCTGGAACCAGTCGTCTTGCTGACCATGCTCCAAAATGTACTGAAGCGAGCCGATAAATCCTGCTAACAGGGCAATGCCCCACCAATCGACCTGGTTTGCTTTGAGCTTTTCGCCGTATTTTGGGCTGCGCACATAAGCTACAGTCAGCAATGTGGCAATAATCCCAATCGGAATGTTGATATAAAAGATAAAAGGCCATGAAAAGTGATCTACGATATAGCCGCCCAGTGGAGGTCCGAGTGTTGGTCCTACAATTACTCCCATTCCATAAATAGCCTGTGCCATTCCGCGTTTTGCTACCGGATAGCTCTCAGTAATGATTGTCTGTGCAGTTACAAGTAGTGCTCCACCGCCAAGTCCCTGGATGAATCGGAATGCCACCAGTTCCCAGATGTTTTCGGCATTCCCACACAGGAATGAAGAAATCGTGAAAACCACGATCGACGCTGCAAAGTAATTTCTTCTACCAAACTGCTTGGAAAGCCAGCTGGTCATTGGGATAATGATCACATTGGCAATCGCATAAGCTGTGATTACCCATGCGATATCAGTCAGTGTGGCTCCCATGCTTCCACGCATGTCATTGAGTGCCACATTGACAATGGTGGTATCTATGATTTCCAGAAGTGCGCAGAGTACAGCCGTAATGGTGATAATCACCCTACGAAATCCATACTCAACTAAACTGTTTTCTTCTGACATACTATGCTTTTTAAAGTTGTTGAATTGAGCGGTTTCTACTGTGTATGTTGGTTATGAAACGCTTTCTCAATTGAGGGATTGAATCTTATCATTTCAGATGAACATCTACCATTACATTCATGCCTGAGCGTAGCGCACTCATGAGTGTCTGGTCGTTCTGTCTGGTAAAATCAATTTTTACCGGCAGACGCTGTACCGTTTTCACAAAGTTGCCAGTTGCATTGTCCGGAGGTAGTAATGAAAATTTTGCTCCTGTCGCCGGAGAAAAGGCAGTGATTTCACCTTCCAGTTCTTTTCCCGGATAGGCATCTACTTCAATACTCACCTTTTGGCCAATCTGCATGTCAGTCAGCTGAGTTTCTTTGAAGTTGGCAATGATCCATTTGTCCTGGGTGTTTACCAGGTAAAACAGTGCTTGTCCTGGCTGCACCAGTTGTCCCGGCTGGATGTCCACACTTGACAGCTGACCGTCGATAGGAGCGGTTACCACGGTATATTCCAGGTTCAATCTTGCCGCATCCAGCGCAGCTTCAGCTGTTTTTACATTGGCTTCAGCCACATCCACTTGCTTTTCAGAGATCTCCGTTTGAGACTGAGCTGCATTGCGTTGGCTGACCATTGCACTACGCTGCTTTTTGAGTACTTCCAGTTGTTTTTCGGCTTCCTGCTTGGCAGCCAGTGCCTCTTCGTATTGCTGCTTGGTGATGGAGTGGTTGTTGTAGAGGTTTTCGTAGCGTTTAAAATCGCTTTCTGCTCTCCATAGTCTCACTTCAGCGGATTCAATATTTCCTTTGGCAGATCCCACTTGAAAAGTACTTGTTGCCAGGTTGGCTTTGTAAGAACCAATGCTTGTCTCGGCAACTCCTACCTGACTTTGTGCTGCCAGGAGACCCGCTTCTGCTTGTTTCAGTCTGATTTGATAGTCTCTGTCATCGATGATAAAAAGCGTGTCACCTTTTTTCACTTTCTGATTGTCAACTACAAATACCTTTTCGATGTACCCGCTGACTCTCGGAGCGATCGGGTTCATTTTCGCTTCTATCTGTGCATCATCAGTCTTTTCATGTGAAAAAGATTCGATGATTTTATAGCCTCCGTAAAGAACACCCACTACCACCAAAACTGAAATGATGGCGATGAACTTTTTATTGGTTTTTTTCTTCTCTGTCATTGCTTAAATGATTACTTATTTGATAATGAATTAGTCAGATCTCCTTTGGCAGTGAGTAGGTTGTAATATTTTTCACTGATATCTGCTTTGGCATAAGCCATGTTAATTCTGGACTGGAGTTGATCAACATCTGCTTCCAGCAGTTCATTGATATCAGCCAGATCATTGTCATATTTATCTTTGATGATTCGGTAGTTTTCTTCCGCCTGTTCTTGCGATACCGTATATACCTGCTGTTTTTTGATGGCAAGCCGATATTCCAGTTGCGCATTCTGTACCTCTACCTGTATTTTATCTGTCATCTGATTCAGGTTGAGTTCCAGTTCTCTTACGCGATTCTCCGCGGCTTCAACCTCACTCCGCGCTTTAAAGATGCTTGCCAGGTTATAGGAGAAACCAACACCGATGTTCATGGCATTTTGGATGCTTACTAGGTTCTGAATGTTGAGCATCACATAACCTGTCATCAGGCTAAAGGACGGATAGTAAGCGCTTTTCGCAACTTTAACCTGGTAATTGGCCGCCTGCTTTTGGAAGACTAAAGATTGCAGGTCATTTCTTACTCCACTTTCGATTTCCTCATCATTCACTACTTCCCCAAAACCTGATCCATCGGTTTCAATGAAGGTATTTTCAGGAAGTTTCAGCGTTAGCGCAAGGGTGTAATTGAGAATCTGTTCATTCTTCCTGGCTTCTTCCAGTGCCAGTTCGTCACTGGCTTGCTGCATTTGTGCTTTCAGTAAATCATTCCGAGCAAGGAGTCCGTTGGCTTCTTTCGCTGTAAAATCAGCAACGCGTTGCTTCGATTTCACAAGGTTTTCCTCCAACAGATTGACCGTTTTTCGGGCTTTGTACAAGTTGATGTAATCATGGATCGTTTGAAGAACCAGCTGCTCTTTCTCATTTTTTGATCCATATACAGTTGCCTGAAGGTTACTTTCACCAGCTTTGATTGTGTTTTTTAACTTAAAACCTGTGAAAATCGGCTCGGTTGCCATGGCCTGACCAAACACGATCTGGTGTACATTGGGAACCGGCGATCCGCCACCGCTACTTCCACTGGATGGTTCGGTTTTAAGGTTGATTTTGGGTTTTGTGATGTATTGATACTGAGAGTTTATTTTCACATCAGGATATCTCAGGTTTCTCAGTGATTGCAGGTCAGCTTTCGCGATATCCACTTTGGTTTCCGCCAGCTTGGCCTGGTCACTATTGGCAAGTGATAAATCTATCGCTTCCCTCAGCGTAAGTGTTTGTTTCTCCTGTGCCTGAAGTTCAACATGTATTGTCAGCACAAGCAGATACAGGATCAGTTGTTTAATTTTCATACTAGTAATAGTCCTTTAATTGTTTGTTGGAGATGATTGGTGAGTGTACTCAATACATAATCATCTAGCATTTTTTGATTTTTGAGTCCCAATAAGCTTAAGTAGAATGGTTTGTTGTCGTCAAAATGGAAGTAAAGTCCCAGGATTGTTGGTATGATCAGGGGGATTTCTACCTCTTTTTTGAAAACACCAGCTTCCTGGCCATCCAGAATAAATCTTTCCAGAACCTGATAGTTCTGCATTTTGTCTTTGGCGATGTTGTCAAAATCAATCGTTCGTGATCCGTTAGAATATTCAATATTGACTATTCTGTAGACCCGGTGGTTGTTGTGTATTCGCCGGATATACAATGACACCATTGTTTCCAACTTCTCTTCAAATGAACGATCACTATTGATAACTACTTCCATCTGTTCTCTTGAATCAGAGATGCGGTGTTTGATGATTTCTTCCAGTAGTTTCTCTTTCGAACCGAAGTAGTAAGAGATCATGGAGACATTCACTTCTGCGGCGCTTGCAATGGCTCGTACAGAAGTACCATCAAATCCGTGCTCTGAAAAGAGTTTTTCAGCGATTTCTAATATGTGTTTTTGCTTTGGGCTCAAGTCTTATTTCAATTTGGCTGCAAATGTAAGAGAGAAACGGATTAATCAAACGTTTGTTTGATTTTTATTGATAAGCTAAAATTATTAGGTGATAAATGGAAGTTTTCTATCGTTTGGAGGTTACTGTTGTCAATGATGGCAGTTTTATATTGTAAAAAATAACGCTATTATTTTTCTGGTTTAGCTAATAATGCCATGCAAATAGCTGTAAGAGAGAACTGTAGGGACTTATGACTAGAGTCAAGTGATACTTTGAGATCAATAAAGATAACGTCCCAGTAAGCAATCTTTTTTTATGAAATTCGAGGGGTATTATATCGCCAAGGACATTAGTTCTACTTTACGAAGTTCAACTTTATTCCACTCACGGCTTCTTTTACCCTTCATTTCCCTGAAGGGAGAAGCCGAAAAATCAAGTCGATTCCCTTTAGGTGCAGACTAGTGGGTTAGGGTAAAACGACTTGATTGAGCCAACTTCGTAAAGTAGGATTAGCCAATCTTCTTAACTATTACACAAAGTTGCACTAAGAAGGCACAGAGATACACAAAGATCTCTCTTGACCAATAAACTCTGAGATCCTTTGTGAAACTCTGTGGTATAACTTAAAGAGTGAATGTGAAGAATCAGTTCATTTATGGACCCACAACCCCAAAGCTGTAGGTCAAAGAGTACTAATATAATCGTGTGACTATTTCTTTTTTGGTTTGAAGGCGCCTTTAATGACTTCTTCGTCAAAGTCAGCAGCTACGATTTGCTCGTTGGCATATACATAAAGAGCAGTGCTGAAAATAGTATTGGCCACTTTGAATACCAGGCCGGTAAATAGCACCATGCAGGCCAAAATAACAAGTCCAGTGAGCATTCCTGGTACGTCGAACAAATTAGAAAGTAATACGGTCAAGCCAGATCCTCCGGCAATTACTACGACGAATGCCAGGAAAGTCATCAGTCCCATCCCCAGGCTTTTCACAATGTTTTCACCCCAGGTTTCTTTAACAGCTCGCATGGATTTTTTGACTGCTTCAATTGGCCCTAAGCCATCATAAACTAAAATAGGAACCACAAAAATGGTAGCGATACTCCATGCTGCACCTAATAAGCCAATGATGATTCGTGCGACTATTTCACCAACCTTGCCGAAGGTAGATGCCAATTGCTCAAGAAGTCTCAGCAACAGACCTACACTCGCCGACAGAAGGCTCCATTGTGCAATCAATCCGATTCTGGATAGGGCAAACTGAAAGCTCTCACCAAAAGTGGCATTTCCTCCTTCGAATCGAATTTTAGCGGTGTATACCACGCAAACATTGAAAAAGGTGGCAATGAATGCTAGCCCGAAATAGGTCAGGAAAATGATAACGTATTGATAGACTTCTAAAGAGCCAACAGGCTGGCCATCAATAATGTCTGGCAAAACCGATGGAACGATCATCGCAATGGAAAAAATACTACTGAAAATAAAGGAAAGTAAGGCGAACCAAAGCAATTCGCGATCCTTGTTGATAACACTGAAAGACAGTTTGGCGATGTGCCAGCTACGGCTGAAAACGTTCATGATTGGATAGGTTCAATTTGATTTAATGTTAGAGAAAAAGAGGATCAAATCAAAGCTGATAACAGTTAGCTCATGGGTTTTTATTTTTGGTAAAATGTGATTTAAGTGGCATTTCCATTTGACATGAACCCCTCATTTTTCTTAGATCAATGTAACAATTGTTTCAGATTTTGTTCAGTATAATTCGTTAGTTTGTGGTAGTGCCTGTGGTTAAATTTGCTGTTATGAAAAAATATGTATTTGCTTTTTTAGTAGTTGTCCTGGCTGGTTTAAGTGCCTTTGCCTTTTTTAAAGGAGGGGATTCTAACCATTCAAAAAGCTACAATGTCATAAAGGATGAGTCTTATCCAATCAAATTTGAATTGAAAGATGCAGATGGCAATGAAGTTGCTCTCAGTCAGTTCTCCGGCAAGGTGGTAGTGTTGAACTTCTGGGCAAGCTGGTGCCGACCTTGTGCGTATGAAATGCCTGCATTGGACAAATTCAATACTGAAAATAGTGGAGATGATCTGGCAGTTGTCGCTGTAGCATTGGATCGCAACTTTGCTGCTTCTAAAAATTTCATGCAGAGCAAAGGCTATTCAATTCCATATTATCAGCCTGCCGGAAACATTCCGTCACAGTTTGGTGTCAGTGCCATTCCGGTAACATTCGTGATCAACCCAAAAGGTGAAATCATTTCTACTTACACAGGAATGACCGATTTTGGAGCAAAACATTTCCAGAAGACTATAGAAGACGCCAGACAATGACCGAAAAGTATCGGGTCATTTTTCAAATAGAACAAGCTCAACCTGACTTGCTCAGAAAGCTCAAAAACAGGATCAAAAGCCTAAAAGAAGTTTTACCTGCTGTGCAGGTAGAGTTGATATTTCATGGAAATGCAGTGACGAGTTTGAAAGGAACTGATTTGAATGAAATAGATGCAGATGTAGTGGCTTGTGAAACAGCGCTCAAAGGAAATGGAGTCATTTTGGATGATACTTCACCGGTGAAAGTGGTCCCATCGGCACTTGCTCATATGATAAAACGCCAGCATGAAGGCTGGGCTTATATCAAATTGACATAACAAAAAGAGAAGCTTGTCTGTTAGAACTTCCTAGTAATTCAAGTAAGGTGTTTTCTTTTCTTACTAATATTGCCTTAGCATGCAGTACTTCCGGACCAAATGGCTTTCCTTGTTTTTTCTCTTTGAGGCGTTCGTCCTTAACATGGATTTGTGCTGTGAATTACCCAAACTTCCGAATTTAATTACTCACTACGCCGAGCATCAGCGTGAAGATGATGATACGTTTTTGCAGTTTCTGATGGAGGATTATTTCGATACGGATTCTGCTAAAAACCATCACGATGAACCGGGCCAGGAGGATCTTCCTTTTCATAGTACGCATCAATGCAGTCATGCTCATGGATATTTTTCTGTAGTAACCAAAATCAATCTGACCCCAACGAACAAGAATACCGAAAAACCATCTGCTAACTACAAGATGGGTTTTTCGTCTCCTTATCCCGATACCATACTTCAGCCACCACAGGTTTAACCCAAATTATGCATTGAGGCATAATTTGCCCAAAGGGCAGACGAAAGCTTTGCTTTGTCTGGGTTACCCTGACAAATATTTCTTTTGAAAGAAATATTTCGTCATTATACAATAGAATATTTTGGGTTTGTTGACTAATTATTCTATTGCATAACCCGGGTTTAATCCAAATTCTATCCGCTGAATCTTTTTAACAATATCGGTCTTGTTAAGGCTGATACAATTGTCAATGCTATGCATTGATCAGTCGAGCTATATATAGGCTCGCAGAAACTTTCGTGTATCGAATTATAGAATTTATATGCTAGATAAAATCATATTCTTTTCAGTAAAGAACAAACTGATTATTGGCTTGCTTACAGTCGGACTGGTGATTTGGGGAGGATATTCCCTCACCATGCTACCGATAGATGCAGTGCCGGATATTACCAACAACCAGGTGCAGGTGATCACCACTTCTCCAACGCTGGCAGCTGAGGAGGTGGAGCGATTGATCACGTTTCCTGTGGAAATTACCATGGCGACCATCCCCGAGATAGAAGAGATCCGATCGTTTTCCCGATTTGGACTTTCCGTGGTGACGATCGTTTTCCATGAAGGCGTGGACATTTACTGGGCCCGCCAGCAGGTGAATGAACGAATGTCCGAAGTGGCGGCACAGATTCCGCTAGGTGTTGGGATGCCAGGACTTGCTCCCATAACTACGGGCTTAGGGGAAATCTACCAGTATGTGGTGGAGACAAAGCCTGGTTATGAAGACGAGTACGATGCCCAGGAGCTGAGAACTATTCAGGACTGGATCGTGAGAAGACAACTTCTGGGCACACCAGGTGTGGCAGATGTCAGTAGTTTCGGAGGCTATCTCAAGCAATATGAAATAGCCATTGATCCGGATCAATTGAAAGCAATGGATGTCTCTATCCAGGAGATTTTTGCGGCTCTGGAAGCGAATAATGAAAATACCGGAGGGGCTTATATCGAAAAAAGTCTCAGAGCACTTTTCATCAGAAGCGAAGGATTGGTGGGAAGTCTGGATGATATCCGAAATATCGTCATCAAAAACAATGCAGATGGTATTCCAGTGCTCATTCGTAATATTGGCGAAGTACGTTTGGGCAATGCTATCCGGTATGGCGCCACCACAAGAAATGGCAATGGAGAAGTGGTGAGTGCCATTGTGATGATGCTCAAAGGAGAGAATTCTGCTGAAGTGATCAACAATGTGAAGGACAGGATCGAACAGATCAAAAAGACTTTACCGGAAGGAGTGGAGATCAATCCATTTCTAGACAGAACTAAGCTGGTCAACAATGCCATTGGCACAGTAACCAGAAATCTTGTAGAAGGTGCGCTAATTGTTATTTTCATTCTGTTCTTGTTGCTTGGAAATCTTCGGGCGGGCTTCATTGTCGCTTCGGTGATTCCACTGGCATTGATTTTTGCCTTTGGAATGATGAACCTCTTCGGCGTATCGGGAAACCTGATGAGTCTTGGGGCAATTGACTTTGGGTTGATTGTGGATGGAGCGGTGATCATCGTGGAAGCCACCATGCATCATATGGGGATGCTGAAACTTGGCCGGAAACTCACACAGCAGGAAATGGATGATGAGGTATTTTCTTCAGCCAGTAAGATTCGTAATTCCGCAGCTTTTGGAGAGATCATTATCTTGATTGTATACATCCCAATTTTGGTGCTGGTGGGTACGGAAGGTAAGATGTTTCGTCCCATGGCGCAGACCGTGAGTTTTGCTATTCTTGGTGCTTTTATTCTCTCATTGACTTATGTTCCAATGATGTCTGCCCTTGTGCTGAGCAAGAAAACTGAGCTTAAGAAAAACGTGTCTGATCGCATTATGGATTTTTTTCATACACTTTATGATCCGTCTATTCGCTGGGCCATGCATCATCGATGGGTGGTTTTGGTTATGACATTGCTCGGATTTGGGTTTTCTCTTCATATCTTTTCAAACCTGGGAGGTGAATTTATCCCTACTTTGGATGAAGGGGATTTTGCTGTAGAAACCCGAGTGATGACAGGTAGCTCTTTGCTCAACACCATAAAAGCCACTACCGAGGCGGAAAAGATATTACTCAAGCAGTTTCCTGAAGTGAAGCAGGTGGTTTCCAAGATTGGATCGGGAGAAATTCCCACCGATCCCATGCCTCCTGAAGCAGCCGACCTGATGGTGATTTTGAAGGATAAGGATGAATGGGTTTCAGCAAGTGGTCGTGAGGAGCTGGCCAACAAAATGGCTGAAGCACTTTCGGTGATTCCTGGAGTGACATTTGGTTTTCAGCAGCCTATTCAGATGCGCTTCAATGAGTTGATGACGGGTGTGCGTCAGGATGTGGCCGTGAAGATCTATGGTGAAGACCTGGAGAAACTATCTGAATATGCTGATCAGATTGGCTCTATTGCCTCCAGTGTGGAAGGTGCTGTGGACCTTTACGTAGAGGAGGTGACAGGTATTCCCCAGATCGTAATCAATTATAAGCGAGATCAGCTGGCTAAATTCGGGTTGAGTATTCGTGAAGTCAATAATGCTGTTCAGGCAGCATTTGCCGGAGCTTCCGCCGGGTTGGTTTATGAAGGTGAGCGTCGGTTTGATATGGTGGTGAGGCTGGCCAAAGTCAATAGGACAGATCTTAGCGATGTTCATAATCTCTACATTGTCAGAAAGGATGGGCATCAGATACCGCTTTATCAGGTAGCTGATGTATCTATCAAAGAAGGACCTTATCAGATTCAGCGCGATGATACGCGCAGGAGGATTATTGTAGCATTTAATGTGCGGAATCGAGATGTGGAGAGTATTGTCACGGAGCTTCAGCAAAAGATTGGGGAGAAGGTTGATTTTGCTCCTGGTTATACGGTTTCATATGGTGGACAATTTGAGAATCTGGTGGAAGCACGCCAGCGGTTGAGTGTGGCAGTTCCTTTGGCGCTCTTGCTGATCTTTGTGTTGCTTTACTTCACGTTTGGATCCATCAAACAAAGTCTGTTGATTTTCACGGCCATTCCTCTGGCGGCTATTGGTGGAATCTTTGCACTATGGACCAGAGATATGCCTTTTAGCATTTCAGCTGGTGTTGGGTTTATTGCATTGTTTGGAGTGGCGGTGTTGAACGGTATTGTGCTCATTGGAGAGTTCAATCATCTGAAAGAAGATGGGATTACTGATATTTTCCAAAGAATATACGAAGGTACTCGAGTGAGATTACGCCCAGTAATCATGACAGCAGCAGTGGCTTCTTTGGGATTTCTTCCAATGGCTATTTCTCAGTCATCAGGAGCAGAGGTGCAGCGGCCGCTGGCTACTGTGGTGATCGGCGGATTGGTGTCGGCAACTTTTCTCACATTGATTGTGCTGCCAATTCTTTACTACTATTTCGAATCAAAGATCAAAATCAAACCTGGAAAAGCTGCTGTCTGGTTGCTATTGGTAGGGTTTATAGGTCTTACAGCTAATGCTCACGCCCAGGATTCTACGCGGGTTTATAGCTCACTGGAGGACGCGGTAGCTACGGCTATTGCTCATAATCCAAACCTGCATTCGGCTGATTTGAAAACACAGCAGGAACGAATTCTAAGAGGAGCAAGCTGGAACGTATCGAAAGCTAGTGTAAGCTGGATGCACGGTCAATACAACAGTATTTACAGCAATGATAATCAGTTCAACCTGGTTCAGAACCTTGAGTTTCCTACGGTTTATATGAACCAAAACAACCTGGCAAAAGCCAGGATCAGGTCTGCTGACAGCAAAATGGCAGCAACCAGAAATGAGTTGGTACAGCAGGTGAAAACGACGTGGTATGGACTCTGGTGGCTCAACGAAAAACAGGCCTTACTTCAGGAACAAGATAGCATTTACAGGGACTTTGTGCATGCGGCACAGCTACGGTATGAGACCGGAGAGAGCAACTTGCTGGAGCTGAGTATTGCTGAGTCGCGTGTGGCAGAAATCGACGTGATCCTCACTGAAAATGAATCACAAATAGTCATCATGAAACGGCAACTACAGACTCTGTTGAATCTGGAAGTGCCCGTTAGTGTAAAACTGGGGCCTTTTGAGGCTCGGTCTACGGCTTTGGTATTGAATGCCAATATTTCAAATAATCCTACATTGACCTTTTTTCATGACCAAATAGCCGTGATGGAACGTGAAAAAGCTGTCACTCAGGCAAAAATTCTACCGGATCTTATGGTTGGTTATTTCAACCAGTCATTGAATGGGCCAAGTGAAGACCTGGCTGGCAATACGGTCACTTATACAGGGAAAGATCGGTTTACAGGCTTTCAGGTGGGTTTGTCTATTCCCATTCTTGGATTGAAATCTCAAACTGCCCAGGTGAAGGCTGCCGAAGTGCAGGCACAGATTGCTGAAGCACAGTATGATGCCATGCAAAACTCTCTTAAAGGTCAACTGGAGTCTCTCATCCAGCAGTTTAGGAAGGATCAAAAGAACATTGATTATTATGAAAATAATGCGCTTCCCCGTGCTGAGCTGATCCTTGAGCAGGCGCGCAAGTCTTTCATCAGTGGGGAGATTGGTTATGTGGAATATGTACAGGGGCTTGACAGGGCTTTGCAGGTGAAAACCAACTACCTCGATAAGCTCAATCAGTACAATCAGACCCTCATCCAAATCGAATTTATCTCAGGAATTGAATCATTGAACTAATTATGAAAATCATTAATATAAATATCAAGACATTGCTCATTTACGGACTGGCCAGTACGATGCTGTGGGCTTGTGGTACGCAGCAACCTGCTGCTGAAACGCAGGAGGCCGAGGTGGCGGCCAATGAAGTACATCTGACCAAAGAGCAATATGAAATAGCTGGTGTTAAGACTGGAAAAGCTGAAAAGCGCGTGTTGGGCTCCGAGCTGATTGCCAGTGGCAAGATCGGAGTGCCGCCACAGAGCGATGTTTCTGTGAGTATGCCTTACGGTGGGTTTGTGAAATACATTGATTTGCTTCCTGGTACGCCCATCAAGAAAGGTCAGCTTTTGCTGAAATTGGAAAATCCTGAATTCATACAGTTTCAGCAGAACTATATGGAAGCCTGGTCACGGCGATCTTACCTGGAAACAGAATATGAACGTCAACAACGGCTTTATGAAGAAAACGTAGCCTCAGCTAAGAATTTTCAGCAAGCCAAGAGTGCTTTCCTGAGCAACGAAGCGCAGATCATGAGCATGGAAGAAAGACTGAGAATGATTGGTTTTGACCCGGTTAAAGTAAAGAATGGAAATATTTCAGGCTCAGTGAACGTATATTCTCCGGTGACTGGTGCTGTGCGTGAAGTCTTTGCCAACCTTGGAAAATACGTCAATCCGCAGGACGTGATTGTTAGCATTACAGATGCCTCGGACTTGCATGTGGAGCTTACCGTGTATGAAAATGATATTTCTAAAGTGGAAAAAGGCCAGAAGATTTATTTCAACCACGCCAATGCCAACAGTAAATGGCGTGAGGCGGAGGTTTTTCTGGTCGGTAAAAATGTTCGGGAAGATCGCTCCGTGACTGTTCACGGACACATACACCATTCACTGGATGCCATAGATCATAAAGAGTTGCTGCCTGGTATGTACATTACCGCACGCATTGTTACGGGCTCACATGATGTGGTCACTTTGCCAGAAGATGCGGTGGTAAGGTTTAGTGGCAAGCATTATGTTTTTGTCCTTCAAGAAAATGGTCCTTCAGGCTATCAGTTTGAAATGGCAGAGGTGACTACCGGCATTTCTGAGGATGGTTATATCGAGGTGAACTATGTGAATCCATCACGTAATTTGATGGATGATGAACTTGTTCTGGACGGGGCTTTTTCATTATTGGCTACTGCCAAAAACCATGAGGAAGAGGAGTAAGGTTTTCTTATCTTGAGGCATTTAAAATAGAGTTGGATGCTACTGAGATGCTGCAAAAGATTCGGGTAGGAGAAATTTCTGATGAGCGTCGGAAAAGCGTCGGAAAAGCGTCGGAAAAGTGTTGGAGAAACGTCGGAGAAAATTTTGGGTTTAATTTCAACAAACCCACATATTACCATCAAACAGCTCGCTGGTGAGATTGGAATTACAGAACGATCAATTGAAAGAAATTTACAAAATCTTCAGGAGCAGGATTTATTAGTAAGGCGAGGAGGGCGTAAAGAAGGCTACTGGGAGTTGAGTAAATGAATTCCTATTGTATGATAGGTCAGATTTCATCCAGGCTCCTTCGGTCATTGAGCTGTTGCTTTTTAAAGGCAGAAGGTGTCATGCCGGTTTCTTTTTTGAACTGCGCTGAAAGGTGCGCCACGCTGCTGTAGCTCAGCTGGTAAGCAATTTCTGAGAGCGTTTTTTCATCATAAAATAGCAATTCCTTCACCCGTTCAATTTTTTGTGCAGTGATATATTTCTCTATGGTGATACCTTCCACCGAAGAGAAAAGTCTGCTCAGATAGCTGTATTCATGGTGAAGTTTTTCAGCAAGGAAAGTGGAAAAATTGACTTGAAGAGCTTTTTCAGAATAATGAATTTGCTCAATAATCGCGGCTTTAATTTGAGCAATCAGTCCTGATTTTCCAGGTTCCAGCATTTCAAAGCCTTCGTTCTTTAGCAATTCACTGAGACGGTTTTTGGTGGCTGTATCTACTTCCTTATCCAGTTTTACCTCGCCAAGTTTTACCTGAAGGGTACCGATATTTTCATTTTTGAAAATGCTTTCCACCGAAGCTATACATCGGGGGCAAACCATGTTTTTGATGTAAATGGAAACTGCCATAGTAGTGAAACCAAATTAAAAACACTTTTGTCACAAAAATTTCTACTCAATAACAATAGGCATTGTAGTAAGCTACCATTGAGTTTAGATCATTTTGCTTGAAATACTTGTTTTCAATCTTGTTGACCAGATCCGGGCAATCGCTGAAGTAATCGGCCATGTCTTTACGAAAAGTAAGGGTCCTGGGTCGCTTTAAATTACCATTGCCTTTTTGTAAAATGAAACGCTCAACAGTATAAGTGTATCCCCCCATCATCATACCTGCTCCGGTATACATTCCCGGTGATCGGCTTGTATAGAAGTAACTAAATAGTTTCAGTTCACCATCCACCTCGAGTTTTAAAAAGATATTTTTACTCATGTTGAAAATGTTTCCGAGGTTGAGCGTATTAGGTCGCGACAGCATGCGTACTAATTGCCCACCATCCTCGAATTGAATTTCATCAGCATAATCAGGCCTCAGAATGTGTTTGTTCCCAGCTTCATCAAAGTATTTCACTTTGTACTGGAGTTGCTCATAGGAAGAGCTGGACATGAAAAAAGTGAAAGATGGAATTTTAATGGTAACGTTGACGACTTTACCTTGTGAGATGATTTTTCCAGGTACTCGTCGTGCATGTAGATTGGTTAATAAAAGGGTTAAGGCAAAAACTGAAAGTAGAAATTTTTTCATTTACGATTCAGGTAGCAGTTAATTTACGCCGCAACATAACCATTTTATACCAAATATCTTCCAGGAACATAATGTGGATCCGGGAAGATATCTGGTTTTTTATTGGATCAATCCAGATGATAGATCTCCATCACATTTTCCAGTATTTTAGAAAAGTCAATTTTCAAATCAATCAATTTTCCCGAATGAATGTCAAATACCCAGCCGTGGACAGTTAAGCCTCTTTCCCGGATGGCATGTTGTACTTCAGCAGTTTTGATCACATTCACACATTGCTCTTGTACATTCAGCTCAACCAGCCTGTTGTAGCGCTGGTCATCATCTTTGATGTCTTTCAACTCATCATTGTGCAGACGGTATACATCTCTGATGTTTCTGAGCCACGGATTGAGAATGCCCAAATCCTGAGATTGCATAGCAGCTTTCACACCTCCGCAGAAGTAGTGTCCACAAACTACGATGTGGTTTACCTTGAGATGGACTACTGCATAGTCAATAACCGACATGGAGCTCAAATCTGTATTGGGAACCATATTGGCAATATTTCTGTGAATGAAAGCCTCTCCTGGTGATACGCCCATCATTTCTTCAGCAGTAACCCTGCTGTCGGAACAGCCAATGTATAATATATCTGGGTTTTGGCCTTTAGAAAGGTTTTGAAAATAGCCAGGGTTTCTATCCAGCCTTTCCTGAACCCACGTTTGATTGTTCTCGAAAATTTGTTTTATGTCCATGTTTCAAAGGTTATTCATGTTTTTCCTGCAGGTTTCTGCTTCTGGTAGGCAGGTCGTTGAAAGGTTTGCAGCCCTTAAAAGTATCTGCTGAGGCTGGTTTTTACAAATGATCGTGTGGAGAGTAATCGAAGCGCACTACTAAAATGAATCTATACTATGGAAAATCCATGCTCAAGAGGAATTATTCTTTCAGTTTTGTGTTTAACCTTTTTTGATCTGTAAAACCTTAACCACTCACCGCGATTTTGCGGGTTTAATCAACCATGCATTTAAGAGACGCTTCTGAAAAAAGAAGAAACCTGGCAGTAATACTTACCTTCATTACAGTGCCGTTTTCAGGGTTTATGACGGACATTTATTTGCCTTCTTTCCCTTCCATGGCCAATAATCTGAATGTCTCTGAACAGAGTATTCAGCTGACATTGACTGCTTTCTTTTTGAGTTATGGGTTTTCCCAGCTTTTTGTAGGAAGTGTGTTGGACAGCATTGGCCGGCAAAGACCTGTAATGATTTCGCTGGTAATGTTGGTGCTGAGCAGTGTAGCCATCGCCATAACTAAAGACGTGTTTTTGATCACCACTTTAAGAGTTGTGCAAGGTGTTGCTACGGCTTTTATTGTGGTGGCTAAGCGTGCATTTTTCGTGGATATTTTCGAAGCTGAAAAGAGAAAGCACTACCTCAGCTATTTTACGATAGTTTGGAGTATGGGGCCGATTGTCGCACCTTTTCTGGGTGGTTATATGGAGAAATTCTTTAGCTGGCAAGCCAACTTTTGGTTCCTCACTGTCTATGCTGCAGTGTTGTTGGTGGGGGAGCTGACAGTTGGGGGAGAGACTGTTCCTGAAAAAAGGCGTTTTAACATTCCTCATATGGCTGATCTCTACGGGGTGATGCTCAAGAATAAAGGGTTTTTGTTGGGTACCGTGGTGCTTGGCTTGTCCTATTCTGTCACTATGGTTTTTAACATTGCCGGACCATTTGTGGTGGAGCATCACTTTGGTTTCAATTCTGTGATTATTGGTTATTGTACGCTTATTCTCGGACTGGCCTGGATGTTCGGAGGAGTGGTGAGTAAGAGGCTGGCAGATGCTACATTTATGCCCAAAACCTGGGCAGCGACCATTTTGCAGATCATAATAATTGGTATGTTGATTGGGATAGGATTTACCTTGGATCAGTTGTGGGTGCTGATTGTATTTGCCTTTTTCATCCATATTGCTTCCGGCTTCCTGTTTACCAATTTCTTCACACATAATTTATTGTTCTTCCCAAAAAATGCAGGTATAGCTGGCGGATTGATGGGAGGAACGCTTTACATCATTACCTCATTTTCCAGCTATGTTATTTCTGTGTCAGGTGAGATCAATGATACTTTGGACATGGCTTTACGCTATTTGATGATTGCTTTTCCGCTGATGATTGTGGTGCTTTTGATTTCCAGGTTAAGGCAGCATTAGAGGTAGGATGAAAATGCGGTGGTAGTAGAGACGCGAAACCTGACAAAAAATGATACCCCACATTAATTAACTAATATGAGGCATCATTTCTATTATTTTCCGCTTGCACTGGAACTTGCCGTTTTCATACCATCAAGCTCTGCACAATCTTTTGAAAGATTGCACCTCTTTAATTTTTCAAAGCCTTCATCATTGTTTAGTAGCTTGATTCTATTTCTGGCAGACCAAACTCCCATTTTTGCTTTTTGCTCAATGAAATAAACCCTATTAGGTTCAAGATTGACCTCCAGCTCTGAAGTGTTTTCAGCAAGGGTGGAAAATTTGTGTAGGCCAGGATCCTGAATGGTATAAACGTACATTTGACCAGCTGTGCTGCCAATGTATTCATTGTCACAATTGGTCGTAAATCTTATTGCTCCACCATATACACTTGGCCTTACCACATAGACCAATGCTTTGTCATTGGGTACAACCAAAGTTTTGGCTTCTGAGTCTAATGCTGTTGTTGCTTTATGAACAGAACAACTAGTTAGGATGATTACAAATAGAAAGGCCCATTGGATGATTTTAATCGTTTTCATGATAATTATTTTAAGTTTCGAGTGTCAATTAAAAGTGTCCAAAACTGTGAATGTCTCATGCTTTTGGATTTTATAAAGAACGGTTCAATTGAGAGGAGGTTGTGCTTTCCGCAGTTTATTGCTCTTGTTGGTGTGGTGAAAGCTCAAAACCCTTTGTACTTCTCCTTCTTATAATGCTTCACCATCTTCCCAAAATCCTTGGCTTTCTTTCTTTTCTCAGCGATGGTTGATTCAAAATGCTCTTTCTCTCGTCCCATTTTCAGGAAATTGTCGTAGGAGGTTTTGTCGATCTCACCGGATTCCAGCGCTTTCAGCACAGCACAACCTTTCTCTGTAGTGTGAGAACAATCGCTGAACTTACAGGTGGAGGCCAATTCAAATATAATATCGAATGTCGTTTCTAATCCGCCGGACAAATCGGTAATACCTACTTCTCGCATGCCGGGATTGTCTATCAAAAGTCCACCATTTGGGAGAACCTGCATTTCGCGATGTGTGGTGACATGTCGTCCCCGGTTCGAATGCTCGCTGATTGTATTTGTCTTCATCAATTGCTGATCGGTAAGTGTGTTGAGGAGGGTGGATTTACCCACACCTGATGATCCTAGCAGACAATAAGTTTTACTTTTTTGAATGGTCTTTTTCAGTGCTTCAATACCATGGCCTGACTCACTGCTGATGGCAAAGACCGGAACGTTTTTTATTCTCTTGCGAACCTTATCAATGATTTGAATAAGTGCTGGACGATCAACCAGATCGATTTTATTCAGAACAATAATTGGAGCAACACGGGAAGCATTGCAGATAGTCAGGTATCTTTCTATTCTGTTAATATTGAAATCTCTGTCCACAGCCTGAACAATGAATGCATAGTCGAGGTTGGTTGCGATGATTTGCTTGTCTCCTTTTTTGCCTACGGCTTGTCTCTCAATGGTAGATTTTCTGGGAAAAACAGCATGAATAAGTGCTTTGTCACTGTCATATTCGGATATTGCTACCCAATCTCCGACCGCCGGAAAGTCTGCCCGACTTTGCGCTGTAAATCGCAAATTACCAATGATTTCTGCATCATATTCCCGTTCGCCTGTTCTCACAATATACCGTTCCTTGTGTTCGGCAATTACTCGGCCAACTACAAACGAATCCAGTTGATTGCTGATTCGGTAGTTGTCTAATTCGTTATCGTATCCTAATTCTTCAAGTGTCATTTTAACCGTGAAATCAAGTGTTACAATATCCTGACAGGGTGATTAAAAGTAGTCAATTGACACTAGTCGGACAATGATATTTAGTGGTGAAGTTGCTACTCACAGAGGGACTCAAAATACAGGATGTGATTGATCAATCAGGCAATGATTGGATCAGGAGTTGTCAGTTGCCACGGCAAACTATATAATGATTTCAGCATCAGGAAAATTCCCGGAATTGTCTGAAGCTGCTTTTGGTTCTGAGGTAAGAATTTACTATCCGACACTTCGTGCAAGTATGATTCCATGAAAAACTGTGTATTGTAATGAGATCAAACTGACCTCCGTTTAATGAGTTTGATAGCTACATCTTGCTTGATGTTTTGGCCGTTATTGAGTATTTCTGAGTAATCCATGTTTGCTACAAGGCTGTTTAAAGCGTTGGTGTTCTTGCTTTTACTTTACCCTACTTTCCATTCCATCGAAAAAATATATCTTAGTCATTACCCTTTTTTTGAACCTAAACTGATTTTCTGTGTCATTTCTGATCATTCTGCTGTGTATTATCATTCTTGTACTGCTGATCACCTGGGCTAAGTTGAGTCCTTTTTTAGCGTTTCTCATTGTTTCCATTCTTACAGGTCTCTTACTAGGAGTTCCATTGACGGAAGTCACAGGAATCGTAGAGAAAGGTATAGGAAGTATGCTGGGAGGCCTGGTGATTGTGATTGTACTGGGAGCGATGCTGGGTAAACTAGTCGCTGAGACAGGAGCTGCCCAAAAGATCACCAATGTGCTGATGCAGCTTTTTGGTGAACGCAAGATTCAATGGGCCCTAATGATCACAGGTTTTGTGGTGGGTATTCCACTGTTTTATAATGTGGGTTTTGTGTTGTTGGTTCCTCTGATTTTTTCTGTTGCCTATCAGTTCAAGCTCAAGGCTGTGTACATCGGTATTCCAATGTTAGCGGCACTTTCGGTGACGCATGGGTTTCTTCCCCCGCATCCTTCGCCCACGGCTTTGGTTGGACAGTTGAATGCAGATATGGGGTTGACATTGATTTATGGATTTTGCCTGGCCGTTCCAGCCATTATTCTGGCGGGCCCGATCTTTTCAAAAACTTTGAAGAAGATTGATGCCAAACCCTTAAAAACTTTTCAGGCAGAGCATAAACCGGATGAGAAACTCCCAGGAGGTTTCAATAGCTTCTTTTCAGCTTTGCTACCAGTGTTGTTGCTTGGCGGGGTTGCTCTGATCAAGCTCAACTGGCAGCCAGGTGGTACCATTGGACAAATCGTTGATTTTGTGGGAAACCCTTCCATTGTGATGATCCTTGCATTGGCTTATGCCACGTTTTCTATTGGGCTGAAGCAAGGCTATGGAATGAAAAGTGTTATGGATTTTTACACTGAAGCCATCAAAGATATTTCTCCTATTTTGCTGATTGTAGCTGGTGCAGGAGCACTGAAACAAATTTTTGTAGTCAGTGGAGTGAGTGCCGAGTTGGTATCAGGTTTACAGGACTGGAATATTCATCCTTTGGTTTTGGGCTGGCTTATAGCTGGAATTATCCGGGTAAGTATTGGCTCTGCAACAGTAGCTGGTCTCACAGCAGCAGGAATCATCGCACCAGTGATGGGCCAGATTGGTGCGGATCCTAACCTGATGGTGCTTTCTGTTGGTGCCGGAAGTCTATTATTTTCTCATGTGAATGACTCGGGCTTTTGGATGTACAAAGAGTATTTCAACCTGAGCATTCAAGACACTATTCGTTCCTGGTCAGTGATGGAGACTATCGTGTCTGTTGTAGGATTGGTAGGAGTGCTGGTTCTTGATCTGTTTGTTTGAATCAGATCGGGTGAAAGCTCACCCGACCCGACAGTCATTAGTTCTTACAGGTCTTAATGCCAAATGGTGCATAAAGAGGGCAGAAACTAATGAAGCTGGTGAGCAGAAATACCGCACCCAATACCAGCAAAACAATACCTATTGTACCGGTAACTATACCACCGAAATACAAGTAACCAAATACCACTGCGATAATCATTCTGATTATTCTGTCAGCTGATCCCATATTTTTTTTCATCTTATTGAAGGGTTTTAGTGAATTAAATATTGAACTAATAATACCACGGCTGTCACTAGCGTAATACATGTGACACAGACTAAAATAAATTTCAAAGTCTTGTTCATTAGTGCTATTGTAGGGTCAAATTTAGAAGACGTCCCGTACCTGTGCAGTGACTTTAGTCACACTTAGATGATAACTTTTATCGCATTGCCTTGCTGTGCGACCTTGCCTTCGCTTTCCAGTTTTTTCATCACTCTGCTAATCACCTCACGGGCTGTACCGAGTTCACTGGCAATCTGCCTATGTGATATCTTAAGGGTGCTTTTATTCGTGAGAGCTGCTTTCTCTTTCAGGTATTCGTGCAGTCTTACATCCATTTTCTTAAAAAGTACATGTTGGATGGTATCCAGCAATTCACTGTACCGCAGATTGTACTGTTGGAAAAAGAGTGTATTGATATCGGGAAATTGAGTGATCCACTGAGGGACTTTCTCAGCTGGTATCAGCAGTGCAGTTGTCTCTTCTTCTGTTTTGGCAAAGACCTGGCTGGGCTCATTATGGAGACTGGCTGCAAATGACATGATGCAGCTTTCATCCGGTTTGATGTAGTAGAGCAAAAGTTCTTTGTCTTCAAACCTGTTAAATACTTTGATCAACCCATTCATTACCAGTGGAACCACTTTGACATATTGCCCTGCTCTCAAAATTTCTGTGTTTTCTGGTATGGTCTGCACCGTGGAAACTGACATGATTTCATCGATGACTTTTTTACCAAGATGTGATAGTGCTTTCGGATGCTGCATTCCTATCGGATCAATATTTTTTGTGAATAAGATTTGTTGGCGGATGTGCTATTGATCATTAACAAATAAGTCCCGGGTTTGATTGTAGGATTTAAGGATAAATGTTTATCGGAGTAAGATTTAGACCAAATCGCTTTGCCATCCAGTGAAAACAAAGTCACTGTTGTTTCGGAATATTCAGGAGGTAATGTGATGTTTAAAAAATCTGATGCTGGGTTAGGGTAAATCTTAGGGTAAGAAGTTAGTTTAGGATTGCTCAGTATAATGACTGTTTCCAGTTGATCAGAAGCTGTTTGGTGCTTGTTTGTGATGTATTCTTTGAGTCCGTATGGGACGTGATTGGCTTCCAGCCTCTGTGTAAAGCTATTGTTGAAATCATCAATGCTCCAGCCATAATCATAGGTTCGGTATTGATCTCGCTCAGCCGCATCCTGAATCATAGCTTTGAGGTCATCGATTTTGGGAAATATTGTATCAGGATTCAGTTGGTTTTTGAGTAATCCGTACAGATCCCTTGTGAATTCTTCACGGAAGCTCTCAACTTCCATCAGTCGCTTTGTTAATGGACGTTCATCACGATACCATTCGTAGATATTCCATGTTACCCAGTCTTCTCCCAGCCAGTCAATACCCAATGTATTATCAATGTCATAAGGGATGTAGTGGAACTTGCCATCGTCAGGATTGTCATAGAGGTAGTAGTTGTTTTGGTTGATACCATAGTTGTCCCAATGTGCGGCCAATGCTTCCGCTGCCTGTGCCTTCAGGTAGTTTTTCACATCAAATACGTGCTGGATAGCTGCTTCAAACTGTGCGTCCGGAGTTTGATTTAGCACTTTGATGAAGTGTGCTAGTCCTGAGTAATCATTTGCATCTTCATTGGTCTTGAGTTCATAGACTGGGCGGCCAGAAGATTCCAGTTTATAAAGATCAGGATCATCGCCCAGGTAGCTCAGATCAGCTGGATACAGGCATTTATACAAGTTGCCCTTTTTGTTTCCGAAGCGTGATTTCACAAAGTTTTCATCGACATGCTCCACATTGATATATAGCCCACGATATTCTCCATTGATGTACAATTCCACGTGATTGCAGCGTGAAGAGGGAACACCCAATTCATTAAAAATATCCCATAGCAGTTTGGACCGAACTATGGTTGGATCATTGTGCTCACCGTTGAAGTTTAGTTTTTCGAACCCATCCAGTTTTCGTCCTTTCTCAAACGCATTGAATGAGATTTTGAAAGATTTCTTGGCTGAATAGCGGGAAGTATTGCCTCTAAGGCGAAATCCAACATTTGTTTCATAGTCCTGACGGTTGTCAGATACGAAAGAGAAGGTAGCCGGAAATTCCTTATTACTTTGTTCATTACCGGAGGACAAAATAAAGTCCAGATCCGACTGGTCGATAGTAATGTCTACCCGAGGCAAGTCCTCATCCGAATAAAGTGTGCTGGTATTTTTCGGTAAGTATGCCTGTGAAAACGAAGCACATGCAGCAAACAATAGGACGATATGTAGGAAAAACTTCACAAGTCTTTTAGGGTAATATAACAATTTGCCGTTTTTAGTAATGAAAATTCTTTTTAGTATTCAATTGAATTTAATCGTGACATTTTAAAGAATGTCTACTTTTGTTGAATTATATCAATCAATAAACCTTTTTAAATTTTGGATTTATATCTTCACCGCATAAAATCTGCGATTTTCTTATTTTGGACGCTGATAATTCTAGCATCCTGTAATATCGATCAGGTACCCAACCTGGATAAGACTTATCTACCACCTTATCAAGGTGAAATCGCCTTACTCATCATTAATGATACTATTCAGTTTGGGAAGTTTCTGGAAGAAACTATTACTGATACATCCAAGTATAGTATCGAGCCTGATAAGAGTATTGTATTTAAATACGATTTTCAGACAGATTTTAGCACTGGGGATGACTTTGTGAAAGTGGATAATTTCAGTAATTCCAAATACCTGGCGTCTCCCATTGAAACTGGTGGAACTGTGCCCAAAGACACTGTATTACAGATCAGGAAGGAGTTAGTGTTTAATTTCCCTACCAAGAACCGAGAGGAGGTTGATTCGGTGTATTATAGTGCTGGTACCCTGCAGTTGGATGTCAACACTAGTTTTCCTTCAGAAGTGCAGTATACGTTTTCTACTCAAGCTTTTATTGATCGCGCAACTGGGGATAGTATCTATGTGGATGCTACCATTGCTCAACCGGCTAGTCCTCCAGGTACTGACAAAAAGACTTTTGATCTTAATGGGTATAAAACAAACCTGATCACTTCATCAGACTCCAACAAATTCATAGTTCACCTGAATGCGAATGTTTATTTGAAGCAAGGGATGAATTTGTCTGGTAATGAGTATTTGTTCATGAAGCTCAGTGTGTCGAATCCCTATTTTGATGCCATTTTTGGAGCTTTTGGTAAGGATACTTTCAATGTAAAAGAACAGCACATCAAACTAGATTTTCTCCAGGATCTTGGCGGGGACAAGATTGAATTTGAATCACCAACTATTGATTTTTCCATTGATAATAGTTTTGGGATTCCTGCGGCTGTTGATTTTTCAACCGTTTTTGCGGCTTATGATACAGACTCATTGTACTTCTCCGGAAGTTTTCCGGATAATCCCCAGTCGATTGGTTCACCTTCGCTGGAGCAGTTTGGTAGTTCTATACACAGCAATCTCATTATTAATGACCAAAACTCTAACCTACGCGAAATCTTAGCAGGCTCTCCTAATGAGTTGGTGCTGCCTATTAGGGGTTATTCCAATTTGACAGGAGATGGTAAAAATTTTCTGACCCACGATGCGAAGATTGATATCAATGCAGTTGTGAGTATTCCGCTCAAACTCCGGGTTGATGGCTTTGAATATACCTCCAATGTAGACCTTGGTAATTTGAAGGATCTGGATGGAACTTCGGAAATATCCTTACTAATTATCACCCAGAATGAATTACCATTTAGCGGGTGGGTGAACTTGTTTTTCCTGGATGAATCTGGTAACAAACTGGATTCACTTGTGAATCAGTCGATATTTACCACACCAACTGAATTTGATAGTTCAGGTAAAGTAACTGCACCTTCTGAAAATAAGGTGGAGATCAATATGGATCAGAACCTGATCAACACAATGATCAATGCAAACAAGATGAAAGTAGTGGTAGGACTTGATTCTTACAATAGTTCAAAGGGAGACTTTGTAGAGTTGTTTTCAGACTATGACCTAAAAGTCAAAGTTGGATTAGCCGGTAATATTTCTCTAAATCTTAACTAAGCAGTTGACATGAAAAAGGTTTTATTCATCATACTTATTGCAATTGCTAACTTAGGATATGGGCAATTCGATCTCAGTTTTTATCAGATGGGGGCAGCTACTCCACAAAGCAATAATTACAATGCTGCTTTTTTTCCAAAATCGCGTGTTTTTGTAAGTATTCCAGGACTATCAGGAATAGGTCTTTCGGTTCACAATAGTTTCGGGATGACGGATATTCTTACCAGGACAGGTGATTCTACACTTGTAGATGTTAACCGATTCCTGGCTAACCAAAAGAACAATGCTTATTTCAATACCACATTCAGCTTAACTGACCTAATGGTTGGTTTTCGAACTGGTGATAATGGATTTGTAACGGTCTTTGTGAACGAAAGAGGCGAGGGAACAGCCTTTTATCCTATGCAGTTGATCAATTTCATATGGAATGGAAATAGAAACTATGTTGGCCAGGACTATAAAATCAACGATATGTCTTATGGTTACACTCAGTACCGCGAGATTGGTGTAGGTTATGGAAGGGATTTTAATATTCTGGGCATGAAAACCACTCTGGGAATGCGGGTCAAATATCTACAGGGTCTGTTTCATAGCGGTACCAGCAACAGCATCAATATGTCCATATATACTGCAGAAGATTACTCCGTGCAGGCCAGCATCAAAGATGGAGCAATCATGAATGCCGGACTTAATAAGTTAGGCAATGGTGATTACTCCTATTTTATTTTTAACCAAAACAAAGGTTTTGGGGTGGATCTGGGCATGCAAATGGAAGTCACTGATCGATTGAATGTGAGTTTTGCAGCAAATGACCTGGGGTATATCCATTGGACAGAGGATGCAGAAAAGGCTTCCTTCAAAGGCACAAGTCTCAATCTGGATGGTAGCACATTTGACGATCTTAATCAATTGGGCCAGGCAGTTGCGGACTCTATCAATGCGTTGAAAGTGGATACATTACCGACTACCTTCAATACTTCGCTCAATAGTAAGATTTTCCTTTCAGGCAGTTACAGACTGACCGACAATGGCTATGCTCAGCTGACTATGTCTAATTATTTTACTCAGGGCAGAATGAAAAGCGCCGTTGGAGTTGGTTATTTACAAAATCTGGGAAAATGGCTGGCTGCTTCCACTACTTTCTCACTATCGCCACAAAGAGGAGTAGACATGGGAGCCGGACTGATGCTCAGAGGTGGAGCATTTCAGACTTATTTCAATGTCGACAACATTTTCAATACAATCAACATCCCTAAAGCAACAGGAGTTAACCTGAAATTCGGATTCAATTTCCTCTTTGGAGCTCAGGAAAAAAAGACATCAAAAAAGCCACAGGATAATTAATCTGTGGCTAACACTCAAAGATCAGCTGGTTTACCGGCACGCTGCAGTGCGTGGTTTGACGGGCGTCATCAATTCTTTTGGCAGTTACCACTTCATCATCAGGAAGCCAGTAGATACTCTCATGATAGAATTGAATCAAATCCATGATGTGGTGATAAGTTCTCTGATCGATTTGATAGTGGACTTTGGAGAACCTGTCATGAGCTTTGTAGTATGCTGGGATGGTATGATGAAACTGATTATTCATAGTGCTGGTTTATTAGAAGTTTAAGTTCGTTAAAAAAGATTCCATTTCAAATGACATAAATCACCATGTGCTCATTCTGTAAAATGAGTTTATTGCAAATAAAATGCGGTGATATGCTTGATTAACGAACGGGTGAAGATACTGAGAAACAACGTGAGGATTCGTCACTTGTTGCATTTAAATTGGCTCTAGCCAAAAATATTTCTGGTGAATACGACTTTTATTCGCTGTTGGAAATTCTCAATAACCTTGAAAATTTCTTTGAGTGTGACAATCTCAATTTTCGTCAGGGAATCCGGGCTTACATAGTTGTGCGGTTCTTCGCCATCATGGATGATTTGTGTGGCCTGGTACTTCAGACGCATCCCCATCAGGTAATAGTAGGATTGCATGAGTTCTTCATAATCCGATGGAGTAAATACTTTGAGGTCCTTGAGAGCCAGCAGCCGATCACCTGTGTTGGTTTTGATGATTTTGTGTTTTAAGGCGAAAGCCCTCACCAAATCCACGATTGGTGTCATTGACCGCTTGATGTTGAATACCTTACGATCGTCTTTAGAGATGGTTTTAATGCCTCTGAAGAAGCTCAGTGGCGGCTCATACTGCAAAGCATTGTTGGCCAGCTGTGCAAAGAAAAGCTCACTTGGTGCTTCCATTTTTTCAAGAATGTGGGTCTGCAACTGCTCAATGAGTTCTTTCTCTCCGAAGATCAAACGACAATCGAAAAATGTGGAGAAATTCATCACAGCCTGTGGATCGGGATTGTCAATCCACTCGTTGTAGTTGCGCTTCCAATGTGATAGAGAGTGTGTCCACTTGGGGTTTTTAGCCATCAGTCCACCTGTGCAGAATGAAAATCCGATTTCATTGAGATGTTCCGAAACCAGTTTTGCAAAATGGAGGAAGTATTTTCTTGTTTTTTCTCTGAACTCGTTGGCTTTGTCCTCATAGATAATGGCATTGTCCTGATCGGTTTTTAGCGTTTGCTCCATACGGCCTTCACTGCCCAAAGACATGAAGACAAACTTTGCAGGAGGTTCACCAATCTCAGCAATCACTTTTTCGATAACCTTTAATGCAATTGTATCCGAAACTGTTGTGATCATCTGGTTGACCAACTCAGATTTCACCCCACGAGTGAGCAGACTGTAAACCAAAGAAGGCACTTCTGACCATTTGTGTTTGAGTTCCTCAATGGTATTTCCAGATCGTACAGATTGTATAAATATGAACGGCGATTGTGCCTGGTCGGAGAGCAGTTTGTTTCTACTGAGTACACCAATGTCTTCTCCATCTTCCTCAACAATCAGGTAGCGGATTTTCTCGGCAAACATCATCATGATCGCATCATAGACAAAAGCCTGTCGGGAAATCCGAAAAACCGGTCCTTCCATTACTTCATGCGCTGGCGTAATTGAATGTCGGCGGCCAGCCACGATCTTGTTTCGCAGGATTATGTCGGTGATATAAGCTACGATCTGGCCTTGATCTTTCACAAAAATGCAGCTGATCTTGTGCTCTTCCATTAGCCGGGCTACATCATGACAAGGTGTGTTCACATCGCAAGTGATGATTTCCCGGGTATTGACCGAGTCCATTCTGCGCACAAAATAACGGTCAAATGTGAGTGAATCCAGATCTACATCTCTACGATTAATGTAGGTAGCAAACTTATCGTTGAGCATTTCCCGACCAAATGCAGAAAGAAATGCATTATAAAAGTTTTCAAATTTTTTGCAAAGTACCCGGAAGCGCTCCGCTGGAATCCGATAAATCTGAGTACCTCTGTTTACATTGACACTATATATAGACTTGCCTTTGTTCAGTAGGATGGAAAATGCGCCATAGGTGAGGGGAGGCTTTACCTCTGTAATATTTTCTTTCTTCCCACTGCTGCTGTAGAAGAAAGCTTCATAGCTGCCATTGATCAATATGTCAAGACCTGGAATGGTGCTTTTGTGCTGTTCATACAGTGGTTCATTCTTGTGATATTGGATCAGCTCCAGTTGCTCAGATAACTCTTGCAATTCTTTCTCAGGGAGCAGGCTGAAAGGTTCTGTTTTTTTGAGAAAATCAAATGCTTCATTCATAGCAAGATCCAAATAAAGAATAGCAAAATTAATAGCACAGGAAGTCCACAACCGGTTTTTTCACTCATCTTGTCTTTCACTTTGGAAAAGAAGGATACTTCCAGTTTTTCAGGATCCACTTCTCCACGTCTGGCCAGTTCAAAAAAACACTTGGCAGTAGCTTTCACGTCACTGAGGGCATTGTGCAATTGCTCAGGCTTTTCACTGAAAAGTCTTTGGTAGAGCTCGTCCAGTTTGGGAAAATTTTTATCCGGCATGTAAGCATATTCGCTGGTAGCCAGCATGGTGCAGAAGTGTGGAAAATCTTTAACAATGTTTTTCATGCCAGAGCGGGCCATTGCCACTTGTAGCATCTTACTATCCAGTTCCACAAAGTGTCCCACAAGTGTAGGCTGATATTCACGAAGGTCTTTGCCAAACCTGCGCATCACATCTTTGCGCCGCTCACCTATTGAATGGAGCGTTTCCAGTGTTAATCCATGTATTTCCTGCGACGATTTATCTATCGTGATTTTTTCATCAAAGAGGTAGTGATCTTCTGTTTTGATCAGGTTGCCACGTAAGTCATACACCTGCCATGCTACCTGAAGTACGTACGGCCAAAGTTCCTGTGCAGAAACAGGGTTCTTGAGTGAGTCCGGAATACCTGAAGTTTCCACATCCACAAATAGCAGGTGTTTCCTCATGAGTTGAAGTTATTGATTTTACTTTTAAACCAACGACAGCAGAAGGTTCTTATTTTTTCTGATGTTTGGAAGAAATCACCGATGTGCCAGCAATACCATCATACAAGCTGCCAGTACCTCCTGTAGAAAATAAAACACTCACTATATAAACAGCTCCGATGGCTTCCGGAACTAAAACGAGTGCATATTCCCAGCCAGGAGCTGGTTCTCCCAGTTTCTCAAAGTAATACATCCAGTGAATACCCGCATGGGCAATTTCCCAGGGTAGGAACTTAATGATGTTTCTGAGCAGCAGTCTTTGAGTAGAAGGACTGATTACCTGAAGTTTCATGATCAGTTTCCCGGGTGTCCCTTTTCTGATCTTTTCAAATGAAAAAAAGTAAATGAACACAGGCAAAGTCAGTGTGGCAAAGCCTAGTGCCTGATCGTGAAAAGGTGAGACTGCAGATTCCTGCCAACCGGCACTGGTCATAAGAAAGTACAATGCCCCGGCATATAGAGCAATGAAAATGTTGTCAATGATAAAGGCAAGGGCACGTTTGATCGCTGGATTCATAGCCAATAAAAATAAGGCTAATTTTTGAATTATTGGGAATTGGCATTTTGAATTGGAATATTTGATAGAAAAAGGTTTAGTGAAAGAAAATTTAAAATCCTTTAGTAATTACCCTTTGTAAGTCATATTTTAAGGCCGTTTTTTACCTAACCATCGATATGTTTAAAATAATCTTGCTCTCACTGCTATCTTATTCTCCATCAGATAGCCTTTATCTTGTAGATTCGAATGTAATCCTTGAACATGTCAGTTCTCTTAATTCAGAAGAAAACTACGCTGAATCCATAGAACTTTTGAAGTCTGTGAATAAGGCCGATTCCAATTATTTTAAAGTTCAGGAAGAGTTATTATCAACCTATAATGCTGCTGGATTATATGACAGTACCATCTCATTAGCACCTTCTTTATTAAAGCAATCTTGCTATGAGCTGTCGCAAATGTGGATTACATATGGGAATGCATATTTAGCAAAAGAACAATACGAGCAAGCAGTTACAACTTACAATGAAGGACTCAAAAAATATCCATATCACCACATTCTGATTTACAACCTTGGTATCGCTCATTATCGTCAATCAAAATATAAGGAAGCCATTGAGTATTTTCAGCGATCGATCAGAATAAATCCATTCTATGCTAATAGCCATTTGATGCTTGGCTATATCTCAGTTTTGGAAGGTCATCGTACCAAAGCACTTCTTTGCTACACCACATATTTGATTTTGCAGCCAACTAACAATGGAGCACTTGTAAGTGTAGAAAATCTGGTAAAAGATGCTCTCAGGGAAGAAGGTAGCGTATCTCCAGTAGGCGATAATAATGATTTTGAATTTTATGATGCGTTGATAAGGTCTAAGGCGGCAACAGATGATAGGTTCAAAAGTAAAGTTGACTTCAATGCTTCTATTAACCGACAATTAGAGTTGCTTCTTATGAAGTTGAAGGAGTCCCCCAATTCGGATGATTTCTGGATGAAATATTATGTTCCATTATATCGACTAATTCAGAAGAACGGGCTAGCTGAATTCACAATTAATTATATTCTTCAATCTGTCAATAATGATAATATCAATGCTTATTTGGAAAAGAATACTAAGCTGAGGAGCGATTGGGCGGATCAGCTGAATGCCGAGCTTAAAACCTGGAGACGAACCAATGAGGCAACAGTTTTGGGAGAGAAAGGAAATTATTCATTTTGGTTTTATGACAATAACAATATTAATGGGGTAGGAAACGAATCCCAGCCTGATATGTATGTTGGTCCGTGGGTTTTCTTTCATGATAATTCACAGAAAAGTGCTGAAGGCAGATATTCACAGGATGGGAAAAAAATAGGCGAATGGACTTATTGGTTCGATAATGGCGAGGTAAAAAGACTGGAATACTATGATGACAATGGAAGTGTCACCAAGCCTGCAATCTATTATCGATATGATGGTAGTATTGCTACAGAGGTGCCATTTGTAAATGATAAGGCCGAAGGGATTGTCAAATACTATTACGGCTGTGATCAGGTAAAGGAAGCTGCTCCATATGTGGCTAATGTACTCAGTGGGAATGGGCAGTATTTCTATGAGTCCGGAATCAAAAAAGTGGATTATCACATTACTGATGGCAAATTGGATAGCCTTTATACGATTTATTTCCAGACAGGCAATATTAGTGAGCAATACACCTATGTAGCTGGTGAACTGGAAGGGGTTTATAAGTCATGGTACCATAATGGACAACTGCAGGAGGAAGGTCTTTACAAAGAGGGCAAAGCAAGTGGTGACTGGAAAGGTTATCATGAAGATGGGGCTTTGAAGTTTGAGGGTTCTTACCTTGAGGATAAGAAATTTGGTCAATGGAATCATTATAAAAGAAATGGCAACCTAGGTGCTATTGAGAACTTCAATAATGATGGTAAGCTTGATGGTACCTGCAAATATTATCACCGTAATGGTTTCATACTCTCCGAGGAAGAATTCTCCGATGGGAAACAAGTAGCTTATAAGATTTTTGATGAAAAGGGCAAGGTACTTTCTGAAGCAGCAGATGCTAATGGTAATATGGCTTATGAGGGGTATTTGTGGACAGGACGACTAAGAGCTAAAGGAACATTTAAAGATGGAAAACTCAATGGTTCATACGAACTGTATTACCCATCAGGCCTGATCTGGAGAAAAGGAACAATGAAAGATGGCAAGTGGGATGGCGAGTTTTATGAGTATTATCTCTCTGGTGTTTTGCAAATACATTGTAACTACAATGAAGGAAAGTATGACGGTTTGTATCAAACGTTTCATGAGAATGGTGCCAAGCAGACAGAAGGCTATTTTGTGGATGGTGAAAAACAACAACGTTGGAGATACTACCTTCCAGATGGGCAGCTATCAGGGGAGGATTATTTTGTTGATGGTAGTCTGGAGGGAGACCAAAAAATCTTTAGCTCTGATGGAAGGTTGTGGGCCATCAAGCAATATAAAACGGATAAGCTCATTGCATATGACATGTATGATACTGCAGGTATGGTTTTGCAACATACCGACCTTCCTTTTGCCAGTGGTGAAATGGTTGATATTTATCCTAATGGCAAACCGAGATTTAAATCAGTTTCGCAATGTGGCTACTATGTTGATGAGTATAAATACTATTACCCTGATGGAAGCCTGCACTCTGAGCATTCATTGGCGGGTAGTGCTTTTCATGGAGCATACAAGAAGTTTAATTATAAAGGAAGCATTGAAATAGAGGGAGATTATAAAAATGGATCGGCTAATGGTCATTGGACTTATTACTTTCTGAACGGGAAGAAAGAGCTCATCTCAACTTACTTAGACGATGAACTTAATGGGCTCAGAACCAGGTATTATGAAAATGGTCAGGAAGAATCGATATACTCCTACATAGATGGAGACCGTCAGGGGCCATCTACTTATTACGATCGGGAAGGCCACCTTCAGATCATCAAGCATTATGATAAGGATGCTGGAGTGGTTGCTTACCAATATAATCTGACTAATGGCGAGCTATCTGATTCTATAAAGTTTACGGGTGTTGAAAAGGAAATCATAGCATACTTTCCCAATGGGAAGAAATCAATAGAACAGCATTTTAAAAATGGAGCCTTTCACGGAACAATATATTATTACAACACTGAAGGCAAGGTCATTGAAGAAGGTAATTTTGATCGTGGCAACTATCATGGTGATTATATAAAATATTACTCAGATGGTCAGATATGCTCCAAGGTAACCTATGTTGATGACCAGAAATCAGGCACCGAATATCAATACTATCCGAATGGAAATCTTCGGTACACAGTTGAGTATATCAATGATGAGCGCAACGGATGGGAGCGGTTTTATGATACGAATGGTAAAAAAGTAAAAGAATTTTATTATTGGAATGATAATATTTATGAATAAGTGGTGGGGATTGGTTTTAGTGATGTTGGTTATTAGTGCCAGTGCTCAGAAGCCTGAAGAAGAGTTTGCATATTTTCAATCGGTATATCCAACAGCAAATGCTGTGGTAGTGGATCGACATGAAGTGCTGGATGTGAAGGTTGTGGGGGACAGCCTAGTGGTGACCTCTTCATTCTATGACGAAACAATCTATTTGGGAGACAAACCATCATATTATGCTAAAGAGGTAATCTTTTCATCAGGGTTTTCATCAGTTCGGGATATTGAGGCTGCAACTTTGTTGCCTGGAAAAAGGAAATACTCCGTTTTGAAAGTGGAAGAGATCAAGGAAAGTTATGATATGGATTCTCATATATTTTTCGATGATGGACGAGAAACTACATTTCACTATCCGTCTTTAGTCAAAGGTTCCAAATCAGTTTTAGAGTACAGTAGAGATTATAAGGACCCGAGGATAATAGGAGCAAACTTTTTTCAAAGCTACAAACCATTACACAAGGTAAGATACACGGTGATTTTTGATCAGGGCGTAGAGATGGGTACTCATATCATCAACGATAAAAATCATTTGATCACTCAAAAGGAAACTGTGCTGGATAATGGTCGGAAACAAATAGTCTGCACTGCTACAGAAGTTCCTAAAATTGAATATCAATCTGAAAGTCCATCTTTCAAAAACCTAGTGCCGATGGTTTACTATCAGATTGAGTCTTTCAGAAAAAGCGATGGAACTCAGAAGGATGTTTTAAGCAACTTAGAGGATTTGCATGCCTGGTATCAGACTTTTGTGGAAAAGGTAGGTAAGCCTGATGATCAAATAAAAGCAATTGTAAATCAATTGGTGAATCCTGATGACTCTGATCTGGAAAAGGTAAGGAAGATCTATAATTGGGTACAGAAAAACGTGAAATATGTCGCTTTTGAAGATGGAATGCGTGGGTTTGTGCCTCATCCTGGCAGCTATGTGTTGGATAAGCGATACGGAGACTGCAAGGACATGAGTAGCATTATTGTAGATATGCTCAGAGCTGCTGGAGTAGCTGCATATCATACCTGGATCGGTACAAGAGACTTGCCCTATTCTTACCATGATTTACCTTCACCAATTGTTGATAATCACATGATTGCTACTTGTAATATTGATGGTCAATGGTATTTTCTGGATGCGACAGGTTCCTATACACCTTTGGGATTTCCTACAAGCATGATTCAAGGTAAAGAGTGTTTTATTGACATGGGTAATTCATACAAAGTATTGGAAGTTCCGGTATTAGAGCCCTCAGAAAGTGTGATTTATGATAGTGTATATATCGCGTTGGATGACAAAAGAGTAGTTGGGAATGGGTATGTCTCCATTGGAGGATATAATAAGGTTTACAGCAACTATCATCTGATCAAATCGAGTCAAAAGGAGCAAGGTGATTACGTAAACACACTGGTAAATAAGGGTAGTAATAAATTCATAGTGAAGTCATATGATCTACATTATTTGGATTCTTTGGAAGTACCCACAACCATTGATTATACATTTAATATTGATAATTACTACAAAGAAATTGGCGATCAGCTTTATATCAATCTTATCCTTGATCAGGGATTAGTAGATGCTATTATTGAGAATCGTAACATTCCAGTGGAGAACGACTACAATTATACCGTAGAGCACGTGGTGGCAATGAAAATTCCTTCAAAAATGACTCTGGAACATCTACCACAAGATGAACACTTCGATAGTGATGTATTTGGTTATGATATCACCTACAAAGTGAAGGAAAATGAAATTCTCGTTTCCAAAAAAATATATGTCGATTACCTGGAGCTAGAGCCATCCCAGTTTGAGGAGTGGAACTCCGCTATCAGAAAGTATTCGAGTGCATGCAGAAATGCTGTAATTCTTAAAAAACAGAACAACTAGATATGAAAAATCACCTTGTTTTAAGTGCCTTGTTTCTGATGCTGTTGGGCTCAACATATGTTTTAGGCCAGACAAAGTACCAACCATATAATTGGGATGATCAGCGAGCAATATTTGCCTCATCAGAAGCAGATACTTTGGGTCTTTATGCTGTAAAGTCTACTATTCGGTATCAGTTTGCTTATGATGAAAATGAAGAATTCATCTGTTACAAAACAAAGCATCAAATTTTTAAAGTAAATAATGATGAGGCTGTATCCAGTACCAACAGAATCTATATTCCGATGAGAAGCACCTCTGAAATCATGGCCGTAAAAGCCAGGGCTTTTGGTAAAGATGGATCAGTGAAGGAGCTGGATGATAGTAACATCAAAGAGCTGGAAGACGAAGAAGTAGGTTATAGGATATTTGCCATTGAAGGTGCAGAAGTTGGCGGAGAAGTTGAGTACTATTATACACTGAAGCTGGCTGGATTCACTTTTGGTTCAGAGTATCTTCAGGATGACTTTCCAATTTTGGATTACTCCTTTGAACTGGTTGCACCAGAAAACCTTGAATTCGAGTTTAAGCTTTACAATGATGACAGTCAGGTAGTTCAAACTGATACTACTGATCAGGAAAATTCCTATAAGTTTTCTGAACGTTTCATTCCCGCATTGCATGAGGAAGGTTTTTCCGTTCATAATGCTAGTAGAAAACGTCTGGAATTCAGACTCTCTTACAATTCTTTTGCAGGTAAAAGTCGATTAAATACATGGTCTGCTGCTGGCAAGCGGGTATTTGATGCTGCAATGAGCAGGGACAAAGAAGAGGAAAAAGCCTTACTCAAAATCATGAAATCTCTTGGTATTACTCCTGAGATGGGTTGGCAAGGAATGCTAATGGCAGAACATAAAATTAAGACTGGCTATTTTTTGGATAACAAGACAGGAGATGTTGCGGATCATCTGGTTTTTATTGAGAAGAATAAATTTGGCAGTGCCAGAGGCTATGCCCGATTGTATGCAGGTCTGGCTGAGAAGCTGGGCATTCCTTATGAAATGGTGGTAACCTGTGATCGATTTGATGCACGTTTGGATCCCGAATTTGAAAACTGGACTTTACTGGATGATTTTATGCTTTATTTCCCTGAGCAGAACACATACCTTACTCCGGATGCATTTTCGTTCAGAGTAGGCACTATACCATCAGATAAGATTACTAACAATGCCTTGTTTATTAAGCCAGAGCCTATTCAGGATTATGTATATCCTGTAACGCAGATAAGACAGCTTCCTGAGCCAGACTATCAATCTAACTTTGATAACCTTGATATTGAAGTGAGTTTTAATGATAATCTTGAAGGGAATACAGTTGATGTAAAAAGAAGTTTTGTGGGTTATTCAGCGCAGTATTACAAGGCTTCCACTCTGGTGCTGGAAGAAGATGACAAGAAGAAAATGTTGGACGAAATAGTGAAATACCTGGCTTTGGATGCAGATATTAAAAATATAGAGGTAACAGAAGCCGATATGTCTTATCAGAAATGGTTGGAACCGTATACCGTATCCAGTACATTTGAATCGAATGGGTATATTGAGAAAGCTGGTAATACTATTTTGTTTAAAGTGGGAGAGCTGATTGGACCTCAGACAGAAATGTATCAGGATAATATCCGTCAGACTGATGTTGTAAATAGTTACAATCGCGGCTATCTCCGTAAGATTCAGGTGAAGCTTCCAGAAGGATATGCTCTTGCTAATCCAGAGGATATCACGTTAAAAAAGGAAGTAAAAGATGGCGATAAGGCCATCTATATTTTTGATGCAAACTATGAGATTTCAGGCTCTGATCTTCTCATCACCATTGATGAATGGTACGATCGAATTTATTACCCTAAGGAGCAGTTTGAGCCGTTCAGAGCTGTGGTCAATGCAGCTGCGGACTGGAATAAAATAGTGCTGGTTCTGAATAAGGAGTGATCATCGGTAATAAGGGTTTATTCTATGTCAGCAGGCACCTACACTCAAATTTATATTCAAGTCATTTTTGCCGTAAAAGGGAGGCAGAATCAAATCATAAGTGATTGGGAGAATGACCTTTACAAATACATCACTGGGATTGTTCAGAATAAAGGGCAAAAAATGCTGGCTATCAATGGAATGCCTGATCATATACACTTGCTAATAGGTATGAAACCCACTTGTTGCCTTTCTGATCTTGTAAGAGAAATGAAAAAATCCACCAATGCGTGGGTCAAAGAGCAGAATTTTGTTAGAGGCAAATTTCAATGGCAGGAAGGATATGGCGCTTTCTCCTACAGCAGATCAGCTTTGGACAATGTCATTGCCTATATAGCCAATCAAAAAAAGCATCATCGAAAGAAATCATTCAGAGAAGAATACACGGATTTTTTGCAAAAATTTGAGATTGAATATCAAAACGAATACCTATTTGAATGGTATGAATAGCGGATACAACCAATGGCCAATTAC
>Ga0070729_10000582_pt1 | contig 73051 bp, 74 predicted proteins | sample tdDd472_FD_66725 | JGI IMG/M metagenome (GOLD analysis project Ga0070729, IMG submission 66725) | Marine sediment microbial communities from the Atlantic coast under amendment with organic carbon and nitrate - tdDd47.2 | ecosystem: Environmental > Aquatic > Marine > Coastal > Sediment | place... | reverse complement strand
CAATTGCCCGGCCGGTTTGGCCCTGCTCGATAAAGTAGTCTCCCCTTCCCTTGAAAACATGAGCGTATTGAGAATACTCATCGCTGACCCGCTGTACCACCAGGTAATTAACCCGGCAGTTACGGAAGTTCCCCTTACCAGTGGCGAGGTAACCGAGGGAACGGCTTTTGAAAATTTTATCAACACGTATCCGGGCAACAACAAGCTGTCGATGGTCAATAACAAAAAGCTCGTCCCCCGTCTTTATTTTCCGGTGATCGGAAAGACGAACCGTCACCCGCGACTTACTTCTCACCTGCTGAAGCAGGTCATCTTTGGGGAGCTGTGTGTTCACGGAAAAACTTAATATCTTCCCCTTAATCAGTACTTTCCAGCCCTTTGCATCGGTCCGGGAATAAAAGACTTTTGTCTTCGCGCGGCCTGTATATACAAGGTTTGCTCCATGGGCCGCGGGAATAATCATACAGAAAAAAATGAATATTGCAGGAAGTTTTTTTATCATTATCTTAAAAGCCTCAATGGATTCAATGGTGTCACATACTTTCTGATTTCAAAGTGAAGATGGGCGCCGGTAACCGCTCCGGTCATACCTGAACGGGCAATGAGACTTCCCTTTTTAACCGGGGTCCCTTTTTTAACCATGTTTTTGCTGTTATGGGCATAAACCGTAATGTACCCGCCTCGGTGACGGATAATAACCACCTTACCGTAGCCTCCTTTCCATCCGCTGAAAATTACATTCCCGGGAGCTGAGGCCCGAACAGCTGTTCCCACGTTGGCGCTTATGTCGATCCCGCAGTGAAATCTACGCTTTCTCGAAATAGGATCAAGGCGTCTCCCAAAACCGGAAGTTATCTTCCCCTTCATAGGCCAGTAGAAAGCGACACGTGAATACTTTTTCACGGACTTATGACTCGGCTTTTTTACAGTTTTAGCAACGGCTCTTTTTGAAATCCCTTTCCGGTCTTTACGCGCTCTTTTTTTACTTTTTGCAATCTGCCGGTAGGGTTTTCGTCCGTCGGGAATAAACAGCTTTTGTCCTGAATAAATTTTACTTCCCCGGATATTGTTCTGGGCTCGGATGGTTTTAACTTCCCCCCTGTACCTCAGGGCTATTTGACCTAAATTGTCTCCCCGCCGAATACGGTGATAGACACCCCGTTTGTTGGGGACCATGATGTATCGTCCCGGCTTAAGGCGGTCAGGATTGGAAAAATCATTATACCGGATAATGAGGCGATGGGATATATCAAAACGTTCGGCGATTCTCCATAGATTATCTCCACGGCGAATCTTGTAGCGGCTCAGGTGCCAGCGGGAATCCTTTTTCTGCAGGTCCCGTATCGCATGTCTCTGGCGGGGCTTTTTTCTGACAACCCGCAGTGCTTTTTTCTTTCTGGTCTTCCCCGGCGTGATAAAGCTGTCATCAAAGAGGATCTGCCCCGATGATTCACCGCTTATACCGTCCTCGCGGGAACTCATTTTCAGCTCACGTATTATGATGCTGTTTTCTATATCAAGCTCTTCGCTTGATATGCCGGTCTCGCCAGTAAGGCTGTTCGGGAGGCCCGTAAGCATCAAGACACAGGTAAACAGTACAGCGCTTCGATATACATTTTTTCGTCTCATACTTTCATTTTCGGTCGAAAGGAAGACTTACTTGATACCGATTCTTACTACTTAAGGCGTTTGAACTCCCATTCCTTTTTATGCTCCACCAGGTATTTCAGAAAATCATCCTCATGGGAAAAATATTCCTGGTAGGGGGTATCATAGTATTCGCATTCCCCTTCGGCAATGCCGTGTTCACGACAGATTTTAGGCCGCCGGTCATAAATACCGCACCGGTTATCCTTAAGCTGCTCGTCGCAGGTTGTACGGAACTCAACATACCACTTTTTTTCATGATCAATAAATACATGTACATCCCGGTGGAGAAGATACCACCGAATATGATCAAAATCCTGCTTCGTTTTCGGGCGATCAATCTCTATGGCAACATACCGGCAGCAGGTACCGCCGCATTTCTCACAGGGGGCTTGAAATTCTTCCATTAATGGTTCTCCATCTCTATTTAAGGGCCAAATGTAGAGGAAGAGACTGGTATGTCATTAAATTTTTTTCCCTGTCGACTTGACTATCTGAAGTTTCTTTTGTATGTTTCAAATAAGTAAGCCGGCTGGCTTACTTATTTTTCTTAAAATTACTTATTGGCTGATTTTAGTACCTGTTAAGATACCCTCTACCCCGTCAGCCGGCTTTTTCTTAAAAGGGGGTGTCCCAAAAGAGTCACTCCCTTTAAGGAAAAGAATCAACGGCCCAGAACATACCCTCCATAATGTCTCATGTGTGTCATTTTTTTTAAAAATGATTTGCAATAATTTAAGCCGGCTGGTTGAATTATAAAATTTCAATGAGAAGATAAAATTGCTTCCCCGCCCGGGGATGCATCGGAGATACAGGCAATGAAAAGGCCCACCAGGCGATCAGAACAGAACCGGGAAAAAATTATCAGGGCGGCCCGCGGTGTCGTTTCACAGCAGGGTATCAGCAATACGACCCTTCAGCTTATTGCCGACGAAGCGGGAATCAGCAAGGGAGCCCTTTACTACTACTTTAAGACCAAGGATGAGATACTCTATGATATCATGGAGCAGGACAATACTGAATCTGATAAAATTGCCGAGACAGTCTCATCAGAATCCTTTGATTTCGATGAACTGATCACCGAAATAGTTGATGGAATCATTAAGCGTTTCCATGCCGAAGAAAACAACCGCCTTAATCTCTATCTTCAGGGAGAGGCCCTTCAGGGAAACAGCGAGCTGCAAAAACGATATAAAAAGAAATACTCAGAATGGGTAGAAAATATAGATCTCATCATTTCTAAAATTTTTAAAATGAAAAAAAGCTCCCTGACCCGTACCTTTGCTGCTGTGACCTTAGCCGCAATCGAAGGCATGTGTATTCAAAAAGCCCTCCTGGGAGATATACTGGTAGATGAAGAATTTCTGAGAAAAGTCGGTCTCCTCTTCATGAACCAGGAATTCAGCCAGCTCTACACTCTATTAGAAGAAAATGCCTGATTTTAAAGTCCCGCCGGTCTGACCATTTCTTCAGATGTAAAACTGAACATACGCAAAGCTTATGTTCTGTTTAATTGAGAGGAAGTAGTTCCTTTTTTCCCCTATATTTCTGGCATAACAGATAAAAAAACCAGAAACCGGAAGGGAAAAATGAAAAACAAGTCAATCAACCTGATACTCACGCTGCTGGTTATCACATCACTTTCCATGGCATCATGCTTTGAAGATTTAGGGGGAAGTGCTGACTCCAGAAACAGCGTAGGAACTGTAACAGTGAATCCGTGGCCCGAAGGTGTTGTTCCTTATGTAATCGAAGGAACCTTCACTACAGACGAATGGGAATATCTCGACCATGCCATGACAGAATGGAGCGCCTATGCAGCGGTCCGCTTCGTAGACTATACAGAAAAAGAGAATATTCCGGATAAGGTCCTTCTCATTTCAAGAACCGAAGGCTCCTCATCAGCTACTGTCGGTTATGCAGCAAATCCGCATCTTAAAATATCCACTTCAACCCGCATGTATCAGCGGTACTTTGTACAGCTTTACGGCCATGTCCTTGGCCTTCTACGGGAGCATCAGCGGCCAGATCGGGATGATTATATAGAAGTACTCTGGAATAACATAAGCTCCGAGGCTCTGAGCCACTATGGCAAGCTTGACAGTACCCTGATAGAAGAAAAAAACTTCCCCTACGACACTCTTTCTGTTATGCATTATACCCGAACCCAGGGAAACAGGCAATTCGGCCTCCGGTGTTTCGAATACCTGCACCAGGAATATGACAACAAGGCTCACTATGTCAGTGAAGGCGATGCGGCAAAAATATCATCTATTTATGGAGAAAGTTGAAAGGTACAAGGTACAAGCGGGCATTTTGGCAGAAGCCCCGAACATAATGAAAGGCGAGGAAGCGCATCCTCGCCTTTCATTATGTTCAGGTACTATTTGCTACTTGTACCTTGCTACTTTCAACTTGAAACTTTCATTTTAGAAGGATTTTTTCTCAAACCAGTCATCTGAAGGATCTTCTGTATATCGTCCTTCGACCTGGTCCCATTTGCAGGTATCACCCATCATCTCTTTAATACGCCAGTCAGGAGTAGAGGCTGATGGTGCCATTTTACCGGTTACCTTTCTGCTCCACCAGCTGATGGTACATTCTACCGGGGGATCAGAAGCCATGGTCCAGAAATAGTGGAGAAATGCAGCATTATGTTTTTTGCCAAACTCAGTGCTGCCATAATACCAGGGACGTACGTCCACTGATGCAACCACTTCCTGAAGGTCCATATTGGCATCCATTGCTACGCCAAGGGACTCACTCAGGGCTGTGGTGCTGTACATTTCAACAACAAGGTTGTCCCAGTCGTCCATCATATCGGCTATTGCCCACCGGCACCGTTCGCCAACCCAGTCATTACTTCCGTCTCCATTGCTGTCACCGAGCCAGCTCTTGCCGTCTTTGGTCCATGCGGGATCAAGAAGGGCAAGGCGATCGATTGAGTAGGTGTCTCCATCAAGGGTTCCGTTTTGAACTTTCCCGTGAAGTATTTGAGCTACCCGGGTTGCCAGCTGGTTGCCCAGTGAATGTCCGGCAAAACGAAGAGTCTCTGAACTGCTGTCGGCAAGTGCATCAATAATAATATCAGCCGCCAGGTCACCTACTCCCCCACTACCGTCTGGATTCAGGTCAGTGCCGTACTCGCCATTTGAAAGGCGGTACCGAAAACCTTTAGGACCGTTACGGGTCCAGATCTTTGCCTCTGCCCATTGAACATCATCCTCATCGGCCCACTGAGCCCAGTGGAAGATGCCCACATTGTAGCCCTTTTCTATCCACCCGTTCTGCGTCCAGGTATCAGCGTCTTCAAAAAATAAATCAGGAATATCATAACCCCTTTCACTGGAACTCTGCTGCCATCCGTGAAAATAAATTACCGTTGGTTTATCGGGATCATAATAAGCATTATCATCGCCCTGGGAAAACTTTTCCTTTGCACCATCGGTTCCTGCCCAGTAGAGGCCGTAGTTAAGATAGTCAATCACTTCATCCACTTCGTCTGTAGTCTGTGACGCGGCATTAACACCGGTTACTGAACCAGCAAGAAACATTACTGCGGCTAAAATCATCATTGTTGTACGAAACATAAACATACCCTCCAGTAGTTGTGTGTTTCACTGCCCGCCTCTCCTCAGACAGAATCAATTCTTTTTGTATAAACTTAATATATCGTTTTCGATAAAATAATACAAGAACTTTTTCCGTCCGGTCGGCTTTTTATTCGTTTTTTTACAAAATAGAAGTATTTATACTGTTATATGTATGAACATAGAGGTTATGTAGAGTTTTTTGATATATTTTTGATATATTTTTTAAAGGCGCGAAAGCGCTTTCGCGCCTTCAAAAAATATAAAAAAAAAACGGGATTGCGAAAAGCAATCCCGTGGAAGAGTATTATGTTTTGTTCGTATAGTAAGGAGTACGTTCATCAGCGCTTGACGCGCCATGCACCATTTGAATTAATATAATTTCGTACCGCCTTGAGAGATTTCTTCACACCGTTTTTCTTAAACATATTCTCAATAAAAGATGGGACATTTTTAATAGAGACATTGCTGCCGTAACGGGCGAGAGTTTTCCCTTCACCGTATGAATAGAATTTCCAGTATCCCCGCAGGTCTTTCAGATCATTTTTAAAGGAAGGATCAAGGCCCCAGTAAAAATACTTATTAGCAAAATCAAAACGGTGAATGACCCGGTAGACGTAATCGAGCCAGGCAACAGAGAGATGAAACTCAAGTTTGTCCTTTGCAGTTCCCTTGTTGATGATATTGATCTTTTCAATTTCCTTAAGATACTTAATCTGATCCTGAGTCTTGAAAAGCAGATTCCAGACCTGGTCAGGGGTCTTGTCAAATACAAGAATCGCCTGGATCAGGGCGCTTTTATTCTTTCCCTTTACATCGGTGGTATAAAAAATAATGCCCCCCTTTGCAAGGGTTGCCTTCTGTTTTACTGTCAGGCCGCGCAGGCCGTCGGTTCCAAAATTCGGGGCTCCCGCGGTCATGACCGCCGAAACCAGTATCAATGTCACTATCAGTACTAATCGCTTCATATCATCGCTCCTTTTCTTTTAGCGCTCGCTCTTCATCACGGAACTCATTGTTTTTTTGTGTATACAGCTTCTAATCACTTCTTTTTCTTTTTTGAATGCGAGGATGCGCATCCTCGCCTTCAAACACCCTTATCCTGAAAATGGCGGTGAATAAAAAACACCAAAGGATTCCCGGGCCTCAACACGGAACCGGTACTCCCTTCCCTTTGCTAATTCAGGATTAAGCCAGCGGGCCTCATAGAGCCCTCTTCCTTCTTTACTTTGTTTTTTATTGTATATAACGGCCATGTCACTTTCCTGATCGTTAACCGAAATGCTTTTTACCTGAAGGGGTTTCCATAATTTCCCCTGCTTCACTTCAACAGAAATCAGAGGCTCGTGAAATGCAATCCGGTCGGGCATCACATCATACCATGAAAAGCCCCAGAAGGGTTCGTCGGATATGCTGGCAGGCACATAGTCAGGAGCAGCAGCCACGGCGCGTGCCCCCACCGGTACTGATGTTTTCGGCATGAAGTCTGTCGTATTCAGAGAAAAGGTTATCGACGCGGGAAGATCACTTCCGCTCCCGTCACGGGCCATTTCCCGGGCAAGTTCAGCAGCCTGTTCAGCCACAAAAAGTCCCGTATTGGGACCGTAGAAATTACTTCCCCCTTCATAATACTGGAGGCTGTATTCTTCCGGTGTATTCAGGTATCCCATGTACCCGTTGGAGGTATCGCAGACACAGGTTTCTTTTAATTCTTTGAGGCCGCTTTTTCTTCCTTCATCCCTTGCCTTTTCTGCAATGCGCCGGCCCATCTCCATGGTAACCTCCCAGGGGAGAGGTACAAGAAGAAGATCTCCCACCTGTATCAACTGAATCATGCAGTGACGTGGGAAATCTTTTTTTCGAAAGACCATCCGCAGCAGACCGAAAAGAGGAATACGCTTTGCCCCCTGCTCTCCCCCGGTAAAAAACATCCGGGGCATTCCCGCCATAAATGGAGGAATGTAGCTAAAGGGTGTTCGACGCCCCTTGCCGAGGGCGCCGCCTGCCGAAGCATAGCCAGGGCTCGGCGTCTTTGCAACGGATACACCGTTGATGACGGTTTCACTCTGAAGGTCAACCTGGCGTGACCGATAACGAATATTCAGATTGCTCTTCAGTTTTTTATCGAGGGAAGTGAAAAGCTCGAGGGTCTTATCAGCAATCACCCGGGCAATAATTTTATGATGAGTGAAGTTTTCATGGTATCCCTGGGCATAGTTGGCGTTGTTATCGCCGTGGGTCAGATTTGCCGCGCAGTGAACGGGGCGTGCCGATGTCTGGTAGCGGGCCTGGAGTTCATTTTCTACGATGCGCTCAACAAAGCCTGTCACATCTCCGCTGAAAAGAGAACCGATAAGCTTCGGGTTTGTGTTGGGATGAATCGAAAAGGTGGTAAAGGCGCCGAGGGGTTTAAAGACACCCTTGCGTACTTTACCGTCAACACGAATCATGTAAAGCCAGGGGTTGATGGCGGCATGGGCATTTTTTCTCGTTGCCTCATCACCGACAGTCTCATTCATCAGATAAGGGGGAAAGGCCCGGTTTACCGTAACACCATGTATTTCGGTTTTTCCCGTGGCGATGCGCGCCTCTACTCTTTTATCGTAGGCTCCGATAACCGCATCAGCTATCCGGCGGCAGAGAAATTCAGTATAGGCGGGGTCAAAGCCCGGTTTGCTTGCCGCCATCTTATTGTAAAAATTGCTCCCAAAAAAACTTCCCGGCCCTGAATGGGTATGGGTTCCCGCCAGCAGCAGGCCCCCTGAATCGACATCGGTGCGTGTCGCAATCATTTCAGCGATCCGGTGGTGAACCAGGACGCTCCCGGTCAGCGTGTCGGTCTGAACCAGGGCAATGCCGCCTTCCTTTTTATCTTTCAGGTAGAGGACACGGGCAAAGAGCCTGGTTCTCACCCCAATGGCATTGTTGGCAATACTCGAGTATCCTGACATGGTCATACCGGGGGGCGGTGTGATGTCGACTGAAGTCATCCCGGCAAGAATTGTCTTTTCCTTTGCAGGGGGTTTCGGTGTACGGTACTGGATTTTAACTTCCGTTTTCATAATACAGGGCCTCTTTACACTGAGCGATTACTCAACAATCTATCTGGACGGTTTTTATTGTCAATATCTTTTCCTGAATAGTGTTAAATTCGTAAATATTTGCCTAAAAAAAACGAATTCTGCCTTATTTTCTCGAAAAACCAAATTTCTGCTCACCTGCATCGGGTCCGCAGACCGTCTTTTAGCAGCTTTGCACTAATAATTCTATTAGAAAATAAATACAGACAAAATCTTGAAGATAGATTGTCAAAGTATCGTATTTGGTACATAATGTCCAAAAGAAAAGGACTTAACATCATGAAACAGCTGACCACGATACTCACTGCCATCATAATCATTTCAGGAACCGCCGGGACTTCACAGCTCTTCGGGGCAGAGACTATTGAAAAGGAAGTCAATGCCTGGTTCCGGTATCATCTCACGGCCCGCTTTAACGAAAGGGGCCTGGCGGCCTTTGCCCTCGTGGGATCCCGGTATAATTTCAACCGAAGCGTAAAGATCGACAGCGCCGACCAGCCTGCCCCTTCTAAAAACGCCTACCTGCAGGAAGTTTCAGCAGGGCTGATTGTTCCCCTCTACAGCCGCTGGAATATCTCGCTCAAGGGACTCATCGCCTACTCGCCCCATTTTAACTTTATAGATGAAAAAGCGGGAGGCTTTTATACCCGCCATAATACCGAAATGCACCTCAACCTGACAGCACAGTTTGATGATGCCTGGGCCTGGTACCGCCTCTTCATGAATGATGCACTTCCCGGAAAAGACGGCGAAGGTGCTACTCTTAACAACCAGGTTATGAGCCGCCATCAGGCAGGCTTTGCCTTTCCCGTAACTTCATGGCTGATACCGATGATAGACAATGAAGTTTTCATCAACCTGACTCCCGACAGCTCCCGGGAAGAAAAATACTTTTCCCGGAACATAAGCACGGTCACCCTCAGGTTCAAAACAGCAGTGAAAATCGCCTTTGACCTGAAGTACAGTTACGCCTGGGTGCTTGCCGGGGAGACGGGTTCCGATAAGACGGTCATTCATCGTCATTATATTGCCCTCTGGGTGCGGCATAATATATAAAGACGTTTTGTTTTTGAAGGCGCGAAAGCGCTTTCGCGCCTTCAAAAACAAAACGCGCCTTCAAAAACAAAACGCGCCTTCAAAAACAAAACGCGCCTTCAAAAATAAAAAAACATTCGCCCCGGCAACCAGTATATAAATTCAATACAAAAAACTGGTTGAATCCACCATACCATCTCTTTATTGTGACACCACACCATGAAAAAAATAACCGAAAACCAACTGAACAAAGAATTTAAAAAACGGGGCATTGATCTGAATGACAAGCAGATCAGCCAGTTCGTCAGACTCCATGAGCTCCTGGTTACCTACAATGAGGAGTACGACCTGTCGCGCCTCAAGAGCAACAAAGACATTATCGAAAAGCATTTTATCGATTCGTTATACTTTACCCGCTACATTGATATGCCGAAATCTCTCCTTGATATCGGCACGGGCCCCGGCTTTCCCGGCATCCCCTTAAAGATTGCCTTTCCCGATACCCATGTGATTCTCGGCGAGCCGCGGCATAAACGGGTCACTTTCATGGAAATGGTTATCAAAGATCTGGGCCTTGAAAAAGTAGAAGTCTATCCCCACCTGGTGACAGATAAATCTTTCTTTGATGTTGAAGCAGTGGTCACCCGGGCACTGGAAGACGCCGAAGGTACCCTGACGCGGGTGAGTCACTTTCTCCCCGCCGGGGGGCGTGTCTTTTTCATGAAGGGCCCCGGGGCTGAAGACGACCTGAAGGCCCTTTCAAAGGAAAACTTGGATCGCTACGACCTTGAGCAGAACCGCTCCTACACCCTTCGTGATGACAATGACCGGTGCCTCCTGGTTTTCCAAAAGAAAAGCGACACACCGGCAAAGCTGTTTCCCATCATGAAGAACATTGAAGAAACCGCCGGGCAGGCGATAACTTCAGGCGATAATAAAACATACAAGGCCCTTAAAAAGCTCACCACCTCTGAAGGGATCAGAAAAAACCGTCAGACCCTGGCCTCAGGGCACCGCATCGTCAAAGAAATTTTTGAGAATAAGTTGAAGGAAGTTAACACCTGCATCATCCCCGACGGCTACCGTGAAGAAGACCCTGACATGCTCAGGTACTTTGACGAGCTTATTAAAAACAAAAAATTTCTTGTATTAAAAAAGGGACTCTACAACGACCTGGACATCTTCGGCACCATGGGTCCCATTGCTTCTATCGAAGCCCCTGAACTTCAACAGTGGGAAGTCACCGACAATAAAGGCCTTACCCTGATGATACCTTTTCAAGATCCCTCAAACGTTGGAAGTGTTATTCGAAGCGCTGTCGGCTTTGGCGTTGCCCGCATCGTTCTGCTCAAAGAGGCGGCAAACCCGTACCATCCGAGAGCGCTGCGTACATCTTCAGGTTCGGTCTTTAACGCTCCCCTGTTCCGTGGGCCCTCTATCCGTGATCTTGCTGATTCAGATTTGCCGGTACCCCTGGTAACCTTAGACCGTTCAGGCTCTGATCTTGGTGGGTTCACTTTTCCCGAAGACTGCATACTGCTTCCCGGTATTGAAGGCCCGGGGCTTCCTGATTCGCTTAAAAGCAATGCCGTGTCGATTCCGCTGGATGGTCCGGTTGAGTCGCTTAATGCGGCGGTTGCGGCGAGTGTTGCCTTGTTTGCCTGGCGGCAGGGGCAGTGACTCACTAAAAGTATGAGAATTCTCCTACCAATCCCTGAATGTGCAAAGGCGACATTGCGATATGTCGCCTTTATAAAATGCAAGTCCTCAAATACCCCAACAATCAGCATATCAAAAAAAATTTACACTACTCTGAAAGTCTCTTAGACCAGTAGCGTGGCTTACGATGCAGATGAGAAACAGCAATAACAACAAGAAGATCATCATCAATACCGTAAATTATACCATAGGGGAATCGGGCCAACAGGCACCTTCGAATTCCCGGTTCAAGTTCAAAGATTGCATTGGGATGGGCAACTGACCGTCGAATGGCGCGATCAAGTTCATCTAAAAATTCCAGAGCCAGACTATCAGATTTCTGACTGTACCAGGCAAACGTATCATCAAGTTCCAGCTGTGCCGCAGGAAGAAAAGATACTTTCATTTCTTCTTATATTTCGCCAGTACATCTTTGTAAGGAATCGTCTTCACTTTACCGGCTTTATATTCATCCCAACGCGCCCGGGCTTCTTCAGCCCATATTTTGTCAATTTCAGGATCAGGTTTATCAAGATCCGCTAATATCACATCAACCAGCTGCAGTTTTTCAATATCTTCAAGGGAGTCTATTTCTGAGACTATTCTTTTCAATGAATCCGTCATAATTTCCTCACAATGATTTCCGAGTTTGTATAATGTACTAATCAGGTAGTTTTTTTTCAAGACATTTTACTACTTAAATATCCAGGGCTCCAAGCAGCATACGCCCAAAAAAATGCAACCCCTGCCCGCCTTCTCTTTTCTTATTGACAGAAAGGATATTCATGAGCGACATTATGTAAACTTCCTTACCCAAAAAATAAAGAGCGGGCCATGACCAGAAAAATCATTACCCCTGACGATTATAAAAACATCATCCATGTTCCTCATGAAGGCGTCAGCCATCATGGAACATCTGAAGAAGAAACCGAGGCCCTTAAGGCTTCTCTGCTGAAAGATCCGCGGATCAATAATCTTTTGATTCCCGAAGAATGCATCCGCCGCCGAAACACGGCTCTTGCCGAAGAGATATGCCGGGACTATGGAGACATGAAAGACATCGAGGTGCTGGTAGTTCTCACCGGCGCCATTATCTATGCCAGTGACATGGGACGGGCAATTTACACCGCCGGGAGCATCAATACCCGCTACCACATGATAAAGACTTCAGTATACGACAAGGCAATCAAAAGCACCGGCGAACAGTACCGGGCCGTTGAAATGGTTCTCGCTCCCCGGGATATCGACAACCGGGACATCCTGATTGTCGAGGATATCACCGACCAGGGATTTACCATGACATGGCTCCTTGACTACCTGAAAAATGAACGCCTTGTAAACAGCACGCGCACCTGCAGCCTTTTAACCAAGCGACTTGCCAACCCGACTCCCGAAGTCAAAAAGCTTCGCGACGAACTGGTGGTCGACTATAGCGGTTTCGACATTGAAGACATCTGGATTTCAGGATACGGCATCGATACGGCCCATGACTTCAGAAACATTCCCCACATCATCGGTATCAATGAACATTATTTCAGTTAAGGACAGACTACCATGACACAGTTAATCATCAACAACGCTTCGATCATAGATACTGAAAGGAAAAATATTTTCAAAGGAAGTGTACGCATAGCCGAAGGGATCATCACAGAAATTTCCGATACTCCTTTCAGTAACAGTGAGGCTGAAAAGGTCATTGACCTCAAGGGCGCGCTCCTTGCTCCTTCCTTTATCGATTCTCACATTCACATTGAAAGCAGCATGCTCTCTCCCCTTGAGTTTGCCCGCACCGCCATACTTCACGGTACCGGCATGGTGATGGTTGATCCCCATGAAATCGCAAACGTCTTCGGCACAAAAGCAGTTCGTCTTTTCATTGAGCTTGCACAGCTCATGCCCCTTGACATGTATATCGCCATACCTTCATGTGTTCCCGCAACAGATATGGAAAATTCCGGTGCCGTCATCACCGCTAAAGACGTCAAAGATCTTCTGCCAGAAGACCAGGTCTACGGTCTTGCCGAAATGATGAACTTCCCCGGTATCATAAAGGGCTTCGGCGACGCCCGGGAAAAGGTGGATGCCGCCTTTACTTTTGGGAAAATAGTCGACGGTCACTGCCCCGGGGTTACCGGTGAGGGTCTGCGGACCTATGTCTCAAACGGAGCGAACGACGGCGTAGTCCGCATCATGAATGACCATGAGACCACCCATCCCGAAGAAGCAATCGATAAACTTGGCGCGGGCATGTTTCTTGCACTCAGGCAGGGAAGCGCCACCCGGGACCTCGACGCGATTCTTCCTGTTCTGGTCCGTAAAGGGACCCCTCTCGAAAAATGCATGCTTTGCTCTGATGATCTTTCGGCAAGTGAGCTGAAAAATTCAGGACATGTCGACCGGATCATAAAAAGAGCCCGGGATATTTTTATCGATGAAGGAAGTTACGCCCCTGATGCCGCGGCGCTTCAGGCAATAGCCATGGCGACAGAAATTCCCGGCCGTTACCTCCAGCCCTATCTCTCTCTTACCGGGAGGCCCGGCGTGGGCAGAATTGCCAAAGGCTATAAAGCAAACCTTCTGATACTTGAAGACCTCGAAACGCTGGCGGTGAGAAGCCTTATTCACAACGGCGAGTTGATCGTAGAAGAAAAAAAATCCTTTTACCAGCCAGAGGCCTTTGACTTTTCCCCCTTCACCAAAAGCGTCAACACCGGAAGAACCATTACCGCCGATGATTTCAACCTTGAAGCAGGAATACAGTGCAGTTCTGTCACAGTAAGGGCCATCGACCTGGTTTCTGAAAGCCTGCTGACCGGATCAGCAGAGGTTCCTTTACCGGTTAAGGATAATAAAATTCTTCCTGACCCGTCCCGGGATACGGCCCGTATCGCGGTCTTTGAGCGCCACCACGGTACCGGTTCAGCTTCCCGCGGCTTTGTCAAGGGTCTCGGTATTACCGGCGGGGCCATCGCTTCAACCATTGCCCACGACAGCCATAACCTGATAGTTACCGGTTACGATCCCGACCTGATGGCTGTGGCCGCAAACCTGCTTACTGAAAAAGGCGGCGGCATCGCCCTGGTGACAGAAAAAACTTCCTTTCACCTTTCTCTTGAGATTGGCGGCCTTATGACCAACCGGCCCATCGATGAAGTCATTGAGGATTATGATAAGCTCAAAAAGGCTGCCGTTGAACTGGGTACTCCCCTGCGCAATATTTTCATGACCCTGAGTTTTCTTTCCCTTCCGGTTATTCCTTCGTTGAAGATTACTGATAAGGGACTGGTTGATGTGGATAGTTTTAGTTTTACTGAGCTTGTAGTTTCGTAACAAGATCAATCACAAATGGAAAACTACCAAAGTTCAACACTCTCTCGCTGTTTTTCAATATTAACATTTTAATTTGGCCTGTAATGTTACTTTTTACCCTTATGAATAAAAATGATTAATATCATTTTAAAATCCATGAAAACAACGAGAAATTCATCCCTTTATCAATATCTGTAATTATCTTGACATATTTAATTCGACTAAAGTAGAATATTACAAGGTTCGCTCACATTAACTACATATTATTTCATGGAGGCTGCAACATGTTTCGATATATCGCTTTGATTGCAGTTTCTCTTTTAATAATAGTCGTAATATTATCTCTTACTGTTTTCAAAGAAAAAATTAAATCTGACTTCTATATCGGCCACATGGAAAGAGATGAAAGAACTGATCGGATGAATATCCCAAAAATACTATCCACATTAAACATACAAAAGGGAGATTATATTGCAGACATTGGGGCTGGCTCAGGATTATTTTCACGAAAGTTCTCTACCATTGTCTCCTCAACGGGAAAAGTATTCTCCATCGATATAAACAAAGAACTCTTAAGGCATATTAATAAAATTAATGTAGAAAAGAAAATAACTAATATTATAACTATAACTGCCGCCGAAGATGATCCAAAAATTACAGAACATGTAAACTTAATATTTATCTGTGACACCCTGCATTATATACACAAACAGGAAAGCTATGTAAAAACATTGTCAAAACACTTAAAGACCCAGGGTCGGATAGCGGTGATAAGTTTTTATCAAAACTGGCCGCCCATGTCTAACAAATTCAAAGAGAAAGACCTGACCGGCTGGATGAGTAAGGCGGGCTTAAAACGGATAGATTATCATAATGATTTTATTCAAGATGAATATTTAGCGATTTATCAGAAAGAAAACTAAACCACAGGATTAACCATGCAGATAGACACCCTGATACCTGAATACATCCTTAACTCATTCTTTTTCAAACTGATACTTGCAAGTTTCCTCGGTGCGATTATCGGTTTCGAAAGAGATATCCATGGCCGGGCCGCCGGGCTGAGAACCCACCTCCTCGTCTGCCTCGGCTCCGCGGTTTTCATGATACTCTCTGAATCCATTGCCATTTCATATTCGAGTCCTGAAAACCAGGCTCTCTTTCGCGTTGACCCCAGCAGGATTGCCGCGCAGATAATTACCGGCATCGGCTTTTTAGGCGCGGGAGCGATCATAAAATCAGGCATGTCGATTCGAGGTCTTACAACAGCAGCCTGCCTCTGGCTTTCAGCGGGAATCGGCATGAGCATCGGCGCGGGGTATTTTTCAATTGGTATATCAACAACACTTATCGGGCTGTTTGCTTTAGTATTTCTAAGTAAATTAGAAAGATTATACGCGAAGGATTCATATCGAGTTTTGCAGGTGTTAACTTCAATAGACACTGATATGACAGAGTTGATTAATACCGTTAAAAGAAAGTATATAAAAATAATATACCTTGATAAAGAAAGAGACTATAAAGACAATACCATAAAAGCAACTTTCACAATACGATTAAACCATAAAGGCATTACTGATAAGTTGTCACATGAACTGGTTATAGACTTAGAAGAATCGAACATCAAGCTTTATAAAATCAAATGGACTCATCAATAGTATTTTCTTTACGCCATATTAAGGCAGTCTCAATAAAAGCATCAAGATTCTCTACCGGAGTTTCAGGCACCATATCACAGCCAGTAGAGAGAATAAAATCTCTACCTTTCATGTTTTCAAGCAAGTCAATTACCTCACTTTTAATAGATTCAGGGCTGCTTTTCTGAAGTATTCCAACAGGATCAATGTTACCTAAAAGCAATTTATCTCCGCTGAGACTATTGTCTTTAGCTGCACCAAAATCTACCTGCCAGTCAAGGCTTATTAAATCAATATTTTTGGTTGCGGCAAAATCTGCAACGTGTCTGCTTGTGTCGCCGCAAACATGGAGAATGGCCTTTTCCAAAGTCTCAGCAATATTCTCCACATGTTTTTTGATTGCTTTGTTGTAGAATTCAGGCGAAAAAACCACTGCCTGAGGTTCCAAAATAATTATATATTCCGCACCGGCCCCGCAGAGAGCCTTGGCATATTTTTCAATAATAGTGGAAGTGAATTTTAAAATTTTATCGAACTCTTCTGCATCTCGCCTGGATAGTTTAATAAGATTAGTAATCCCAAAAAGATGAGCCCCCAATGTAGCAGGGCCGACTACGTATGAAGCAAGGGGTTTACTTATATTTCTACTAATATTTTTAACTGAATCAATATTTATTTTCATCGGAATATTGTTTTCCGGTTCAACTACTTCAAGGGATAGCAGCTCATCACTTGAAATAAATTCATGTTTAGTGATAGCTGGAACCCTCCCCTTCATTTCGAATTGGCAACCCAACGCTCTTGCTTCTATAGAAGTATCCATAATTGTAAAAGCTATGTCTGTTTCTGGAAAACGGCTAACAAAAGCCAATGCCGCATCAGCATGGGCATCAGCGTTAAAAATAATATCATGTGCTTCGGCACCGATAAGACTAATACCCATTGCGGATCCAATTGGGGCGATGAGTGGATACTGTAACTTTTTCAAACTGCTATCCCACTTTCAGTAAAATTTTTAACAATCTTAACTGCATCTATCGCTGTTTCAGCATATGCGTCGGCACCCATCTCAGTTTTCAGCCCCTCAGATGTGCATGCACCGCCTATAATTACCTTTACTTCATTTTTAATTCCCTCTTTTTCAAGAGATTCAACCAGATTTTTAATACCATCAATTGTTGTACTCAAAAGGCAGGAAAGACCAATAACATGAGCTCCTGTCTCTTTAGCCTTTTCTAATATTTTCTCTGTAGTTACGTCTACACCAAGATCTATTACTTCATAACCGTTTGCATCCAGAAGCATACATACAATATTTTTACCGATTTCATGAATATCACCCTCAACTGTAGCCATAATAATTTTTCCTTTCTGGCCACTCTGACCGGGGTTCATGTTTTCTTTCAAGAGAGGCATGACTTCATTTACAATTTCGCCAGCCATAACTAGATCGGCTAAAAAATACTCGCCTGAATCAAATTTTTCACCAACGATATCCAGTCCTTTACTGATTCCCTTCTGTATAATCTGAAGTGGATCGATTCCTTCATCAAGACAATTTTGAACAATTGTAGTAATATTATCAAAATCAAATTCGTCGATTGCTGTTATTACCGATTGAATGCTCTTTTCCATTAGTAACTCCTGTTGATCAACTTTTTTAGTTTTTATATCTACCATATTCATGTGCTGCATCAATCATTGTTTTCAATTTAGCAGCGGGCATATTGCTCATGCCATGGATAGGACCGAGTAAAAAACGTCCTCCGGGGGAAAGCTTTTCTATTAGCATTTTAACTTCATCTACAATTTCAGAATGTTTTGATCTCTCTGTTAACAGGTAATCGATCCCGACGCCGCCAATTATTGTAGCCTGATTACCATGCATTTTCTTTTCATTAAAAATATCTACGGTCGAAGTATTTTCATAGGCATGGAGACCGTCAACTCCCCAATCTATAAACATGTCAAAAAGAAGAGTGTTATCACCACAGGAATGCAGAATATACTTCCCCCCCCGGTCATGAACTGCTTTAATCAACCGCCGATATGATGGCCCAAAGAGCTCATTGATCATTTTAGGATTCATCATCGGTCCCGTCTTAAAAGCAAAATCATCGGATTGTAAAATTATTTCGATACCAGCATCCATCATTGCCATGTTTGTTTTAAGACAGAGTTCTTCAGCTAAATCAATAAAACGTGCAACTAAATCTTTTTCTCTTCGCACCCAGATAGGAACTTTTTCGAAACCAATTGTCCAAAGAAGAGCCTCTTGAATACCATAGGCGGAGGCCTGTCCACAGAGACAAATTTTTTCGCCATACTTTTTAACAATTTTACTATAAAATTTATAAGACCTCTGTGCAACTTCATCAGCATCCGGCCAGTATGGCCATGCCTCAAATTCATCTCTTGAGGTTATTCCCGGTCCGCTGTACATGTAGGTAATGTTTCCAAACCCGTCATCTATAGCATCAAATATTGATCCATAATATCGGGCCATTTTTTTAGAATTCAAGATTACAAAAGTTTCATCGTAGAGTGCCCAGGTTGCATCAAAACCAAGTTCTGCTGCAGCTTTTATTCTTTTTTCCATTCCCGCGCTTATTTGAGGTTGCACCAGTGGTTTTGTAATTTTCGGTCCCCACTTGTTGCAAATCATTCCCGCAACGGGATTTAAAAAAAGTTTACTTGATTTAAGAAGAGGCTGGCCCAGCACTTCATTAAAAGTACGGTCTTCAAGCCCCGCGCAAAAAGTCGGGACTCTGTCGACTGTTTTGCCTTCCATCGTTCTAATTACACGTTCAGTAGGATTCACAATAACCTCCGTTTCAGGCCTTCAACATCTGGTCTGACCAGATGTATATTCTTTCTATGTTTTTGTCAAGAAAAATGTGGTAAGACCAGACTTTTCATGGAAGGTCTATCAACATGCGGCAATAAAGATGGAAGAATTTAAATTACCGGTTTTTAAAAATTACAGATTTATTTTCTCTGGTAAGATTCAGACCTTTGATTAATTTTTTTTCAGCAGAAGTAACAGCATCTTTCATAACTTCCATGGCTTTTGTACTGTTGTTTTTGTTGATTGCGTCGGTAATTTTTTTTATAAAATCTATAGTGTTTTTTTTTGTTCCCGGCAAAGTGTAATAAAATTTAGTACAATTATAATATACAGGCTTCAGACCGTTGAATGTAAGCTTCTGAATTAAATCACCCACAATTTCAAGAAATACATAATGAAATTCGAAATCTGCAACAAACACAGTTTCCGGGTTGTCGATATTCGCTACAAGCTTTTCTCCGGCATCTTTAAGCTTTATTTTATCTTCTTTCCCGGCTAACTTAGCCGCCTCACCTGCAATAAAGGGCTCAGCCATCTGTCTGAATTTCAAAAATGAGAGAAGTATGCCGGAATCAATCTCCTCTGTTGTCTTCAAGATATGTATCAGCAGGTCAAGTGATGCATCGCTTTGAAAATCAGTTATATAATTACCGCTTTTAGGTTGAGACTTTACCAGGCCCAGCCTAACCAGGTGCGTAATTGCTTCCCGCACTACCGGTCTGCTCACCTTGTGCGTCTCGGCGAGAATTCTTTCAGAAGGAAGTTTACTGTGCGGCTTGAGTTCACCTTTAAATATAGAGAGCTCTATTTCTTTTGCAATTTTTTCCGGGATACTTATCGGCATGGATATTTCCTCATTTAGTGATGCTGTTCTTATATCATCAACAACAGTTCGGGGTTAAAATTATTTTGAGTCAAGAATTATACCTTTATCCCAAGAACTATAGCAAAAAAAATACTCTTTTCTGAAACGTTCCAGGAGTATTCAGAAAACAACAGCAGTGTTGATTCGCGGTATTTTTTCATAAAATATGCTAAACCAAAACAGGTTACCATAGTGATTTTTTTACTTGATGTTTCGAAGATTTACAAATAATAATATTATTGCCATGAACAATACAAGATGAAACGCTTCTGGAGAAATCATGCTTACACCTACCCTCTCTACCTGGATGATAATAATATTTGGATTATTGACATGCCTTCCCCTGTTGCTTGCCCAGCTGATTATCCTTTTTGAACCGAAGGGCAAAAAAGCAAAAGATATCCTCATCGGCAAAGGTGAAGAATGGCGTGACAACAGCCACTTCAAAACAGCATACAGCCTTGCCCTGACTGACTGGTTTATTTTCGTCCCGATATTTCTCATGAGCATTATTGGAATGATTGCGGGCCGCTACTGGGGATACCTGTTTCTGATAATATCAGGTGCAATTCAGCTGTATATCAATATTTTTCTCATGTTCTTTGAGCGGGAATATGTGTATGCCGCCAACGGGCCTTTAAAATATTATACTTACATATGGGGCAACTTCATACTATGGGGTACCGGTTCTCTTGTCTACGGGCTTATTCGACTCAGTCACTTTTATATTTCTTAGAAGGAAGGTAAAAATTCATGAACTCACTCTTCCCTTATGACAATATCATTATCGGAGTACTTATTTTCATTGTTGGCTTCTGCTTTCATGGTGTCGGTCAGTTTATCAGTATCGTCAACTGGGAACTGGCAGAAAGACTGGGCCTGCAGGAAGCAGGACTTCCAGCGGAGTATAAAGTATATGAACATGCAATTGCCATATCAGACAGCATCTTAGGCATATTTTACGGAATAGCCGCAGTCGGACTTATTTTCAATTTTTCATGGGGCTACAAGCTCGCCTGGCTTCCCGGCAGCATTTTCATCTATCATAGCTTAAACTTCTGGTTCTGGACCAAAAACCGTAGAAAGGCGGGACACATATTTGAATCGAGTGCCTTGAGAATCGGCTGGTTCCTGGCAAATTTACTGACCGGCCTGCTTGCCATTACCGTAGCCTGGAAGGGTTATTAAAATTTCAGTTGCAATATTGATACAATCAGCCACACTGCATACCTATCATTCACTACAAAGAGGTTTTTAATGGACGACCATATGAAAGAAAAAATAATTATTGAAGAATTCAAAATAAAGAAAAGGAGACAAATCATCCTGACAGTACCCATGATCATCGGTATGATTGTCATTGTAATAATGGGAGAAAATCCTGAGTTTGCCATACCGGGAATCCCGGTAATGTATCTGATGTTTGGAATAATAGGATTCTACATTTTTGCCATTATCTTTTCATTAAAAAACTGGAGATGCCCTGCGTGCAACAAATACCTAGGAAAAGGGATGAGCCCAAAGTTCTGTCAGAAATGTGGTGTTAAGCTGCAGTAATAAAAAAACCCCGGCTTGAGGAAACAAGTTAATGTTTAACCAAAAAGCCTGATCCCCTTACAGTTAGAAAACCAGGGGCTTCAGGCTTTAATACACATCAGGGGAAAAAAATCTTTTTGAATTCAGCTCCCTTTAAAGTCTTAAACTCGATATATTGTCCCTTTGTCAGAACAGATTCAGGGATAGGAATATGTATTAAAACTTCCTCTCCCTTATCTTCAAGTTTCATGTTGTAAAGATGCTGGGCAAAAATCAAATAGCCCTTCACCAGGGTTTTATCCAGTTGGGTATCATCATTGATGGCCCCATAGCTTATCACATGACGAAGAACATGATACGCTTTTCGAAAGGGGACCTTCTGAGCGACAATAATTCTCCGGGTAGTGACCCGGACCGTGCAGCCTTTAAAAAGAGCAGAACTGGGAGATCCGCCCTGGGTAACGGATACTTTATCTTCCTCAAACAATATCTCTTCTCCCGGAAGAAAAGGAAGTTTCTGTAATGTACTGTTACGGTACATTAATGCGACAACAATCATAAGACTAAAAAACACAATCAGTGCAATCACTTGTACGCTCATGACAGACTCCTTTATTTCCCCGGGTTTTCCCCGAATTTCAAATAATCAATACACATGTCCCTGACGCTTGCGGCGCGCCGGTACAGACTGTCGAGACGGGTATCATGGGAATTTTTTGAAAAAAGCTGCAGCAGCTGATTAAAGGCATTATCAAGGTAGACGATTACCTCCTGCAGCTCATTGTCTCGAAAAGCATCTTCATTAAACATTTCTTCAATCAAGGATAAGATGCCTTCACCTTCAATGCGAAGACTCCTGACAATCTCAACATCAGAGATAAATTCACGGCAATAGATAAGAAGCGTCCGCTGGTAATCTTCCATGCAATACCCCTGTGCCGCGTAGATAGTATTCCAAATTAATTTATATCCTGCACATGAGTGTCTGTAAAGCAGAAAACCGCCGCAGGAACCGCGACGGCTTATAGTAAGGCGGCTATGTTTCTGCTTTTAAAACTGCAGGCTTAGAATTTAAATTCTGACTGGATAGACATGTTGTAATCAGCATCAGCATCACCGGTTTTAGAGTAATCAAATATTACCGCGACCTGAATCATCTTATGCAGCTTGTAACCTGGTCCCACCATAAATGTTGTGGTATTATCGCCAGTATCAGGAAGGATCATCTGAAATCGTCCCATAAGAAGAACAGGAGCCCCAACAAGTCCTTTAAAGTTTACATTTACCCATGAGTCGAGGTATGAATTTTTATTCTCTGTATCATAAAGGAAGTTAACACCAGCTTTGTACTTTGAATCCACCCATGCAATACCGCCGCCAACCTGAGTATCCTGTACATCATCTTCATCTTTGGCATACTTGAAGTATCCGTTAACGAGGAGCTTCTTGCCGAGTGGAGTGATTGAAAGAACGGTATCAGAAGATTTTCCCTTGTTTTCGTCTCCCCCGATGTACTTGTAGCCTTCACCGTTCAGGTACGCGGTTGTAAGAGTTGCTAATCCGAAAAAACCGAGAGAAACTTTGGCGCCAAGGTCCGCAGAGTTGTTCAGGTTTGCAGAATCTATCTGGTTCTTGGTAATCCATCTCATGCCGCTCATTTTATCGGTAAGACCGATAATCGGATTGCCGATCTGTCCAACCTGAAATTTAGTCTTGATACCCGCGAGCTTGTCTTTGTACTGAAGGTAGGCGTACTTTACGAAGAAAAGGCCGCGTGATGAAGTTTGTTCTTCAATTTCATTTGCATCAACAACACCATCTCCATTACCACCGTCAGCTACTGCATCATTAAAAGTATAGCTTTTAAAGTCAGCACTATAGACGTCCATTGTTACCCTGGTTGAAAACTTTTCACTGATATTCTTCCTGTACGTAAAGTAAATACGCTCTAAATCAAAGCCGTGCACTTTATCAGACCCGTCAGAATTTTGAAGATCAATGTTGTAGTTCAGGTAAATCTTTCCTGACAAAGTCCCTGGACCATCATCCTTTTTTTCTTCGGCAAAGACAGCACCTGATGCAAGAATTGCCGCAATCATTGTAAAAATAATAGATTTGAATTTCATATGTTCCTCCATAATTTGTTATCTGTCCGGTATTCTTTTTAATGGGACAGACTGTAAAAGAAATTCATGTAACTACCTTATAAATACAAGGGGCATGTAAGCATTTTATAAAGATTTCTTAATAAGAATCTTTATTTCCAACAGTACAATTATAGCAAAAGAATAAACTTCCTTCTACAAAAAATCCTATACGTAAAGTTTTCATGTGATAGAATAGAGTCATAAGCGGCTAAAACAAAAAAAATTGCAGTTATCCGTAACCGGCGGGCCTCTTTGGGTACTATACTGAGAGTAAAGAGAGAACTTCAATTATACAGAAACCCCACATTTCCAGGAGAAACAAATGATTAAAGGAAAAAATATTATTTTCCGGGCAATTCTGCCCGTTGCCCTGGCCCTTGGCCTCGGCATGACCATGGTCTACGCGGACCGATTTCTACAGGAAGCTGAAAGCCCCGCCCCGCTGAAAAATAAATTTGATAATGTGAAGGGGCTACAAAACGCCTACCGGAGCATTTATAATCAGTACAAGGACAGTGTTGTATTTATCTCAACTGAAAAAACAATTAAAACCCGCTATCGTAATCCCTTTTCAGATGATCCATTTTTCAAGCAGTTTTTCGGCCCCAAGCGGCGCTCCAGCCCCAAAACCCGGAAGGCCCGGGGCCTCGGTACCGGTTTCATTATTTCCAGTGACGGCTATATTTGCACCAATCACCATGTCATCGCCAACATGGATTCGGTCACCGTAAAAATAAATGACAAACAGTACAAGGCGAAGGTAATCGGATCAGACAAGCTGGTGGATATCGCCCTTTTAAAGATTAAGGGTAAGGGGAAGTTTAAGCCTGTCAGCTTCGGAAACTCTGACCAGGTTCAGATCGGTGACATTGTACTGGCCCTTGGAAATCCCTTCGGCCTTGACCGTACCTTTACATCAGGTATTGTCAGTGCCACAAGCCGCCGGAGTGTTGACCAGATCGGCAACAGTCACATTCAGACTGATGCGGCAATCAACCGGGGTAACAGCGGCGGCCCTCTCATTAACATAGACGGGGAAGTAATAGGCGTCAACCGGGCCATCTATTCACGCTCAGGGGGAAGCATTGGTATCGGCTTTTCCATTCCAATAAATATTGTCAAGTCAGTACTGAAAGACCTGAAAAAATACGGAAAGGTTAAGCGGGGATATATTGGTGTATCCATATCTCCCCTCACCCGTGAGTTTGCCCGGGAACTCGGCCTGAAAAAACCTGAAGGCGCACTGGTAGGGGGCGTCGAAAACGGAAGCCCCGCAGAACGGGGAGGCATCAAGGTGCGTGATGTTATTGTAAAAATAAATGACAAAAAGGTCAGGGACTACCGTGACCTGATAGCCAATGTAGGAAAAACCAAAGTAGGAAAAACAATAAAGGTCACGGTCTGGCGTGACGGAAGCAAAAAGAACCTGTGGATAACTGTTAAAGAAAGACCTTAAGAGATAAAAAAAGCCGGTGCTTCTCAAGCACCGGCTTTTTTTATTATTCAAAAACTTATTTATTATAGTTCTGCTACATTTTCAAATTTAATTTTTTTTTCAACAGTATCAGATACCTCGTTAGTACTCTCTTCTGTACTTTCATCTATAGAATCATCATCTGAAGTATCCTCTGTTTCCGGGGCCATTCTATCTTTAATGCGATATAGAATTTCTCGAGTACTGGTCTCTTTCCATTTTTTCGCCGTTTCAGCATGACGGCCATGGGGATACGCTTTCAGGTAGACCTGAAATTCACGGGCAGCAAGATCAAATCTTTTTGTCATGAAATAGCAGTATCCTCTTTTTATTCTCGCGTCTTGATCTTTATGGGTGTAGCCATTGCTCAGTGTTCTTCCGAAATAAGCTATAGCCTGAGTATGTTTTTTCTGGGCAAAATAATTTTCTCCTATCCAGTACAGTGCATTCTCGGATTTACTGCTTCCGGGAAAAAATCTGAGAAGACGCTTGAAGAGGCTCACAGATCGGTAGTATGAACCCCTGTGAAATGAAGCAAGGGCACTGCTGTAAAGCTGCTTGAGATATGCACTGCGGGTATCCTTTGAATAATGGCTGAAATTTCCATAGTACTTTAAAAAGTACTCATACATATCAAAGGCCTTTTCATCCTGACCGGTTCTCTTAAAGGCCCTGGCCTTGCCAAGAATTGCTTCTTCATTACTTCCGTTTTCTTTAAGGGCTATATGAAACATCCTGAGAGCCTTTTTATAACTGGCGTTTTTCAGGTGGGTATGCCCCAGTTCGGTATAGATTCTACTTCTAAAATCACGATTATCAGAGTGGGTAAGCTGACTCAGCAACTGGTGAACCCCTTCTTCAGTATGATATTTCATTATCTTCAATCGGGCAATCCGGGTCCTGATTTCACCATTCATGTCTTTCGGTACATACCTGCCTTCTTTAAGGATATACATATACTTAAGGTAGGCGAGACGATTAAAGCCGAGTTTCTCATAGCTCTGGGCAATGAAGTAGAAGGCTTCGGTAGCAGCCGGTGTATCCGGGTACCGTGCAATTACCTTTGAAAAGAGATCAATGGCACTGTTAACTGCCTGACGGTCTCCCCTTTCAAAAATAAGTTTTCCCTCTACCATTAATTCATTTGCCATTACCGCCCGGGCACTGGCCCTGGCCTTTGGTCTCTCTACCTGGTAGTAAAAAACAAAAATTCCCAGCCCCAGTGCAATGAATATAAGACCAATGATTAATTCCTTTTTCATGGAACTCTGCTCCCGATGTAGTTTTAGCTGCATAAAAACCGCAGCAACCGCTCCTGAACTGCTATATACTCAAATTGAAACAATTAACTTATTTTAAACGTAATGTTGCATATTCCCACCAGAAAGCACTCTCTTTAGGATAGGAAGAAACAACATTTCTATCGACCAGGATTTTAACAGCTTTTCGGTATTTGCCAAGTTCAATATATGAACGGGCGATAAAGAGCTGTCCCAGAGCCTTCTCTTTTTTATTATCGGTTCCCTTAACCGCGGCCTGCAATTCTTTTATTGCGTCACGGAACCTCTCCCGGAAGAAGGTTCTTTTAATAATCTTTTCAATATCACCGGATTCGGCGATTTCTTTTTCAGGGACATTTTCATCATTGAATTCATAATCAGGTACATACTGGTCGTCAATCAGGGAGTCGTCATGATTAAACTCAGGCCTTCTCTTCACCGAATTTTTTTTCTTTACTACCTGCTTTTTAACTTTCCCGGCCGATGAAACAGGTTTTCGAATTATATTTATTCCTGAAACGATAGGAACTCCTTCTTTTCCTTCACTGCCGTAGGGCACAATGCCGTAATAAAATTTACCCACCGGGGGATTCTTATCGATATACTTCCCCTGGGTGATGTCAACATCAGCTATTACATTATCGTTATTAACTCCCTTCATGTCTCTGAGCTTTCTTCGGGTACGATAGAGGCGCATAAACTTGTTTCCTGTTTTTCCACTAAAATCCCATGCGACCCTGATACCGGCACCAAAACGGGATGCCCTGATATTTATTATTCGATATGGAGCTGCCTTAGTTTTCTTCGGAAGGGGCTTTGCGTAGATACCTGTTGTAATATAAGTATCCGAGGGTTTCAGCGTTATATTTTCTTTCCCATTAAGGTACTTGAAGGTAACAGCATAAAAATAAGTCCCCCCGCGGGTAATATTCTGATCTATATACTGCCCCTGATCAGAAAGCTTTGCAATCTTCTCAGCCTGATTAAGACGCTCAAGGGAATCGAGAACACTGGTACTTCTGTAGACAGTATAGGTATGACCTTTTTCCGTTAACCTATTCCAGCTGACTATAATAACATTATCACCAATCAGGCGGGCCCGAATCTCAGTGATATTCTTTATTTTTGCCGAAACTTTTTTCTTTTTAATATCAACTGACTTCGATGTAAAATTGACATCCCTGGCGAGATCGAATTCCTTTTTTTCTGCCCGATTACTTGCGAGAATTACATAGTAATAATTTCCCGACTGGAGGTTTGAATCTATAAAAACACCTCTCACCCTTGAGGAGATTACTTTTACCGTCGTTGCGGCAAGGGCACGCTCTTTTGAATCAGGTACAACATTTGACCGCCCGATAATAAAATCACCTGTGAACCCGCTTTTAACGTCCCAGGTGATCAATATCGCGTTAGAAATACCTGAAATCTCTTTGGCCTCTATATTGTAAGCCTCATATACCGGTTTTCTCTTCTTCTTTATAACAGGCTGCTTCTTTTTTGCAGTATGATCCTCAATTACTGGCTCGTCATCATCCACAAGAAACTGCGATTGAAGCATTGAAGGATTCAATACTAAAGGAAGAGAAATCAGGACACTTGCCATGATAAATTTAAAATTTTGTATTTTTCGCATAATTACAGATTCTGATTCCAGCATTTAAAAATTATTAGTACTTTAAAATACTAAATTTTGTATAAAAAAAACAGTAGTTTCTTTATTGTCGACAGCAACAATGCCATTCTAAACAAGAATATCTTCCCTGCACTTAGTTCAGCTTTAGCGCAGGCTATCCTGCTGCTCATTCAGTCTTTTCAGCATTTCTTCCTTAACATTAAAAAATTTTTACACCTAAGCATTATAAAAAACCTGCACCACACTAATAGCACTACATTAGATCACCCTGTATATTTTCCATTCATTAAAAGTTTTAAAATAAGTAACGATTAAACTTGACTAAATTGCTGTTTTTTCACTGACTGTGCATTACATAAAAAAATGTGAACTGACTATGCCGGAATTTGATCTAAAAATACGCAGCCGGGACCTTGCCACTCTTGAAGAGTCCATAAGAGCTTATAATCCCGATGGAGACTTTGACATCCTCAGGAGAGCCTATGCCTTTGCCGAGGAGGCGCATAAGAACCAGAATCGCCTTTCCGGCGAACCATATATAATCCATCCCCTCGAGGTAGCTCTCATCCTCGCAAGTCTCAAAATGGATATCACCACAATTTCTGCCGCCCTCCTCCATGATGTCGTTGAAGATACGGGAACCACCCTGGAGTTGATTAAAAAACAGTTTAATTCAGAAATTGCCAACCTCGTAGACGGGGTTACTAAAATTTCCCATATCAAAGACCGATCTAAGGCCTCAGCCCAGGCTGAAACCTTGAGAAAAATGCTTATTGCCACAGTAAAAGACCTGCGGGTTATAATCATCAAGCTGGCAGACAAGCTCCACAACATGCGCACCATCATGTTTCAGCGTGATGACAAGCAGCAGCGCATAGCCAAGGAAACCCTTGATATTTACGCCCCCATCGCCCGGCGCCTCGGGATGACGAAAATAAGCTCTGAGCTCGAAGACCATTCATTTCATGTAATTTACCGCGATGAATATGATCAAATCAGGCGCCTCCTCTCAGAGAGAGACCATGAACGCGATGAATATCTTGACCAGATTCGTGGCGTCATCACGAAAAAGATGCAGGATCTTAAAATCAACGCAACGATAACAGGACGGGCAAAACATTATTTTTCGATTTTCAGGAAGATGAAAATTCAGGAAAAATCCTTCGATGAGATTTATGACATCAGGGCAATCCGTGTCATAACCGAAGAGGTGAAAGACTGCTATGCCGTACTGGGAGTAATTCATACCCTCTGGTCTCCGGTACAGGGACGGTTCAAGGATTATATTGCCGTTCCAAAATCAAACATGTACCAGTCCCTTCATACAACAGTAATCGGGCCCGAGGGCCATCCACTCGAAGTTCAGATACGCACCAGGGAAATGCATGAAACCGCACAAATGGGTGTCGCAGCCCATTGGGTATACAAGGAAGATAAAAAGGACCCGAAAAAAGACTATAAAGACCTGACCCTGCTTCGTAATATAAACAAGCTTTATTCCGAGGGTGGCAACACCCGGGAGTTCATGCAGGACCTCAAAATGGACCTCTACGAGGATGAGATTTTCGTTTTCACCCCGAGAGGAAAAATCATCAAACTTGCCAAGGATTCCACACCCGTGGATTTCGCCTTTGCTATTCACTCTGAAATCGGCCTGCATACAAATGGCGCAAAAGTAAACACCAGGATTGTTCCTTTGAGAACAAAACTTCAGAGTGGTGATATTGTCGAAGTGCTCACCAGCAAAAACGGTCATCCATCTGAAGCATGGCTTAAATTTGTCCGTTCCTCTGGGGCACGGTATAAAATTCGAAACTGGCTTCGAAAAAACCAGCAGCAGACAGAAGAAGAAGAAAAGCCGAAACAGCCGGTTCATAAAAAAAAGCCCCAGACAGCTGAAGTCACTATACCGGTAGACGAACAGATCAAACTGAGCAAATTCTCCAGGAAGAAAAAAAGTGACGGCATATCGATCGAAGGGGCGGCAAATGTGCTGATCAAACTTTCCCAGTGCTGCCAGCCGATTCCCGGCGATGATGTTGTTGGTTTTATAACCAGGGGCCGTGGCATCACCGTTCACAAAAAGAATTGTCCCTCCCTCAAAAGACTTGAACGGGAAAAAGAACGTTTCATAAAAGTGGTATGGGAAGAAACAGAAAACTCTTTTTATCCGATTAAACTTGCAGTAGAAGGAGTCGACCGCCCCAACCTGCTGAAGGATCTTGCCGATGAGATATCCCTCTGCAATACGAATATCATAAAGGCAGAAGCAACTGTAAAAGAAACAGGCTACGCAGCCTTTAAGTTTATTCTCGAAGTTAAAAGCAATAAGCATCTCGAAGCAATCAAGGTCCGTATCATGAAGATTAAAAACATCACCGATGTCTATAAGCTCAATGAAAAGGTCATTATCAAATGATGATTATCCTCGGGTCTTCCTCGCCAAGAAGAAAGGAGCTGCTCTCACACCTGGTGCCCTCTTTTGAAATTATAACCGCAGACATCGACGAATCTGTAATTCCCGGCGAGTTACCCCTTGAACACTGCCGCCGCCTGGCTGAAGAAAAGGCAGCTGCTGTTATCAGCAAACTCGGGAATGTAAAAAAAGACTGCCTCAGTATAACATCCGACACTATTGTTACCGCAAAAAATAAAATACTTGGAAAGCCGAAAGACAGAGACGATGCCTTTGAGATAATCAGTTTTCTTAGCGGCAGGAGTCATCAGGTAATAACTGCAGTCACACTCTCTCTCCTGAAGAACAGGAACCCCTGGACCAGCACAACAGGGCACGAAATCACAGAGGTTACTTTCAAAAAGCTTTCAGCTGCAGATATTAACCGGTACCTTGACCTTGTCCACTTTAGTGACAAGGCAGGCGCCTATGCCATCCAGGAGCATGGCGAAATGATCATTGAAACAATAAATGGATCACAATCCAATGTTATTGGTTTTCCAGAAAACTTATTCACTGTCATGTTGAAAAACATGAAACTTGAGGAGATTCTTACACATAACTAAGGGAGGTTTTTAGGCCTCCCTCAATGCACTAAAGCTAACGTATCGAGTGAATGTTATTTTTCATCCCGATCCTTCAGGGTCTGAACCATCTGACCAAAGAGATGATAGAAGGTTTTCAATTCATCCTTATCCCGCAGAGGACGCGGATTTGGCCACTTACCCTCAATCACTTCCTTCATGTAGTTGCTCATAACATAAATCGGTCCCGATATTCGGTGAGTCTTTCGTATCATCAATATATAGAGAAGTGCACTCTGAAAAATGATGGATACAATGAGCACAATAAGAAGAATACGGTTCATGTCAATTATACGGTTCAGTGTATCCATATTGACACTATGATTGTTGGCAATCTCCTTCATTGCTCCTTTCAGGGCTTCATCCTCCGCCGACATGGGACGAGAAGTAAGAAAATGAACAATATTGTCTTCTATCTCATAGATGTTTTTTATCTTAATATTATTATATACAATGCTTGATGCCAGGGCGGCAATAATAATTGCAGAAATTATTGATACAACACCAATTATTGCGAAGGTTGTTCTAAGCTGAAACTTCCTGTCGATTATATACTGCTTTCTCTGTTTCATAATTTCGTCTCCCTTTTTATAAGTCTGAGTATTAACTTACTTAATTAATAGTTTAATCAGAGATTCTACTGTCTTTGCGACAACCGGATCCTTTGAGTTTCTGCAGTATACAGAAAAAGGAATCGGAGGTTTTATTTTCATTTTGAACAATTTATAATAATTTGTTTTAAAGATCAAATCATAGCGGCCAGACTTTTTCGCGAAATAAAATTCACTCATAATAGTAGTCGGTTCATCAGGGTCATAAAATTTAACAGAATGTCCGTCACCTGAACGGAAGTAATCTGTTCCGTCCTTTAGTTTATACTCAAGAACCGGCAGAGACTTCATCTTGTAGCTGTAACTGTTTCTAAAAATTTTGCCGCTGATAATATCCATTTTCATGTCCTCAATTCCCGTAACAAACTTGGAGGATGAAGACCGCCGTCTTTTTGATTTTTTTGAATCAGTAAAATACTCATATACCGCATCAATTGTATTGTCACTGTTTTTATCAATAATCTGTGAAAAAAACTTCTCCGTGCTGGTAAAATCTCCAACAATCACATGTGTCTCATCATCAATTGACTGAAGGAAAAAATAGTTCCGGTAGTCGTTTGGAACAGGCAGCAGATGTACTTTTTCCTTTGTAAAAATTGAGGTAAAAAATGTATTCCCCTGCAGTGTAAATGCTGAAATTATAATAATCAGAACGGTTAATGAAATCCATTTTATCTGTCGCATAATTTTCTCTCAGCCTGCCTTTATTAATTATTTCGCTCAAATCCCTTAAATATACATTTATCATACACCTTATGTGTATCTTATTCAATAAAAATTATATCTGGAATATAATTTTTTTCATAACAAATAAAAGTAGACGAAATAGCCCTGTTCTTTATAAAAATCTTCTTGACTCCGATATTTATATCAGATTCGATAAATATAATCACTATTTTTTTTATATATATCTAAGCAGGTAAATCTATATAAAAATACTGCTTACAGGCTATCAGCAGGGGCTTTTTCCTGAATCCCGCTCATATTCTGAAAAAGATGCTTACATATACAGAAGGACAAGAGCTATGAAAATCAAATCATTTACTCTTCTTTTATCTTTTTCCATAATTGCGATGTGCATCCTGATAATGACTCCCCTGGTCTCCCACACCGGGAAAGTTCAGATTGACTCACTGGTAGACATTAAAACAGACTTTAAAAAGGTTGACTCGTACATCCAGTTTATAGAAAAGAATGTAAAATTTGACACTATTGATTTCCATGTACATACGGTAAAGCAGGGAGATAATTTCTGGAAAATCGCTAAAAAGTACAATGTTAACATCGACACATTAATTGCCGTAAACCCCTTCTGGGAGAGTCTTGTTGCCCGGGTAGACCAGAAAATAGTCGTACCGACAGAAAAAGGTGTTCTCCGTTTTTTCTCCGATTTTCGGCAAATAGCAGAACTTAAAAGATTCTACGGGGTATCCGATGAAGATATAATCTTTCAGTCCCTTCCCCTCATGTACCGGGTATACTATGGTATATTTACCAGAAAACACCCCATGGCAGTCTTCATCAAAAATGCCCGTCCCGATACTTCAGGCATGACCGATAAACTGGCACGGCAGTACGCGCTCCGTGAAAAATTCCGTTCTCCCCTGGGAGGCCGTTTCAGCTCATTTTTCGGAAGTCGGCGCCATCCGATATTCAGAAACAGAAGTTTTCATAACGGCATCGATATAGCTGCACGACGCGGCACCCTAGTGGGAGCCGCACGGGAAGGCAGAGTCATCGCAACCGGCTGGATGGGGGGCTACGGGAAAGCAATAATAATCGCCCATCCCGAGGGCTACAAAACCCTCTACGGCCACCTCTCCCGGATAAATACCCGGCCGGGACGGCACGTCAAGGCGGGATGGATTATCGGCAGGGTCGGATCAACAGGCTTTTCGACCGGCCCCCACCTTCACTTTACTCTGTGGCATAAGGGCAAACTCCTTAATCCCATGAAAATTCTCTGGTAAGGAAGTAACACAATGACCGAAGAAACTTATCCCGAAATAATAGAAAAGGCGCAAAAACTCGCCCAGCTCCTGAAGGCCCATCCTATAACAAAACGCTATGAAGAAAGCCTTGAAGTAATGAAAGGCGATCGGGATGCCCAGGGTGTCCTGGAAAAAATGGTCATGCTCGGAAGAGATCTAAACGAGAAGCTCCAGGGCGATGATTCTGGAGGCCCTGGACCAGCCGAGCAAATGCTTTTAAAAGAAGAATTGGACAAACATCCCCAGGTTCAGGAACATATTATTGCTCAGAAAGATTATCTTGCCATGATTCAGAAAGTTCAGGAACTGATCAGAGATCCGGAAAAAGAATAAATTGAAAGTATCAAGTTACAAGTGAAAGTAGCACGTTTTCTGTCGGGATAAATTCCATTGCTTATATCAGTATCTTTTTAAAAATCTGCTAACTTCAAGACATCATAGGCCGGTTCTTCATAAGGGTGGGCTTTTTTCAAGGCATCGACGGCATCACCAATCAGTTCATCACTGCATACCATTTCGACCCGGTACTCTTCAACCTTTTCGAGGGTACCCGTTGTTCCGATAAAAGGGTCACTTCCCGCAAGGGGACGGAACTGCCCTGTACCGGCAACCTGCCATGAACATGAATCGTACGTACCGATCCTGCCGGCACCAGTCTTAAAAACCGCCGCCTTTACTTCCTCACAAAAATCATGGGGCACAAAGAAAGAGAGCTTGTACATGGTTCCTCCTGAAGCTGCATTGAAGCCCCCTATTCTCTCTAAAAATTCCCTTTCCGTCAACAGCAAAATCTATCTTGACGACTCTGCACAATACGGGGACTCTGTCCCGGGAGTATGAAGAAAATGATTGGAGAAGGAAGAAAAAAGAAGGTTACGCCCACCTTTGACTGGATGTACCGGGATGACAGGCAGGAGGTATCAGCGGATATACGACAGGTATACCTTGAACTCTCGACTGAATGTAATTTTTCCTGCCGAACCTGTGTCCGTTTTTCCATCAACAATTTCAAAACCGCCCCCATGGAGATGGGGCTCTTTAAGACCATTATCAAAGAACTGCGAAAAATCAAAACCCTCGAACGTGTTGTTCTCCTCGGTTTTGGCGAAGCTCTCTGCCACCCTCAAATTAAAAATATTTTAAAAACCTTAGCATCCCTTGCCCGTGAAACGGTACTGGTAACCAATGCCAGCCTCCTGTCTGAAGAGCTGACCAGTCTGCTGTGCCGTCTTGAACTCAACCAGGTGGTAATAAGCTGGGATGATTCGATTAACAGTCCGGGACGGGTCATCCGCCGTGGGAAAAACCACGGTGAAGTTACTGAAAACATAAAGAGACTTATTGCCGCCCGAAGGGAGAACAAACTGCCCCGTATCGGCATGCAGATTGTTGCCACAAAGGGCAATCATACGTCTATTCCTGACATTATACGTTTCGGTGCCGAGCTCGGGATCGACCATTTTTTAGTGAGCAACCTTTTTCCCTACAGTGAAGCGATGTCCCATGAGATTATCTATGCCCCTCCTGTAAAAAGAAAAGAGACTCTCCGGGCCATCGTGCAGCGGGAAGCACGGAAATTCACCATCGACGCTGCAGAGTCACTTCCTGACCGAAGCCGCCGGTGCCCCTTTCTTGAACGGGGTACCATTTTCATCACCGCTGACGGGAAAGCCGCCCCCTGTCCCGAACTCGCCTATACCCACCATGCCTGGTACTACGGAAAAGCGAGAATACACCAGCGACAGATTTTCGGATCAATCCCTGAAAATTCCATCAGTACAATATGGGCAGGCAGTCTGTTTCAAGACTTCAGAAAAAATTTCCTCTACTGGGATTTCCCTGACTGCAGCAGCTGTGAAGCCCAGGGAGACTGCAGTCACCGCCAGTCGGGAAAAGACTGCTACTGGAACCCGACCCCCTGCGGAGAGTGCCTCTGGGCCAAAAACATTATAATATGTCCGTAAAACAGCCCTGCAATTATCACTTAGCATGCTTTTCAAGAGTACTATGTTTTCAATTTAAAAGCTTATGTCCAGTGACACAGTATTTAAAAAACCATTACAAATAAAACTTAACACTATTCATTTTTTTATTGCAATATTGAAGAGTCTTTGTTCTTTTAGAAAAAAAATAGAATCTTTGATGGACTTATCAAACAAGAGGGTATGATGGAACCGATATTTGGCAAAAACCTTTCACGGCGTGATTTTCTCAAAGCATCAGCAGCAATGACCGCAATGGCGGCACTCCCTGACCTGACGGGATGTGCATCCATTCCCGACCGAAATCTACCAAAACTTAATTACCGTGAGCGACTGATTATTACCGGCGCGGACATACTGGATGTACAAACCGGCAGACTCATTAAAGGCAAAAACATTGAAATCTGCGGCTCAAGGATAAACCTTCTCCCTCCGGTGGGTCAAAGAAACCTGAAGGGTGCTGAGGTTATCAAAGCCGATGGCTTTACCGTTATCCCGGGGCTCATCGACGCCCACTGCCACTCAACGGTCCCCTCTGCCGGATCATTCAACATCATGTCAATGTCAAGTTACATGATCCAGCTCAAGCGCAACTATGTTCAGCAGATAGAAGCCGGCGTAACGACAATACGCGACATGGGGGCACTGCCGAAATACCTTTCTAAATTCAAAAGAATGATAAAGGAAGGAGACCTTAACGGGCCGAGACTTGTCTACTGCAATGCCATGACTAATGTCAAAGACAGCCACCCCGACATTGATCCCTCGGATATAAGTATATTTGCAAAACCGACTCAACTAATAACAGGCAACCAGAGTGCCTGGTTTGAAAACAGCAAAGAGCTTAAAATATTTCTGGAAGAAAACTTCGAGGATAAACCCCACTTTATTAAGCTCACCATGGATGATCTCTCCGTCATGTGCGGGAAGGATAAAATTCCTGTGTATACCAATGAACACTTGAAAATAATCTTTGATTTTGCCGAAAAGCATGAACTCCCTATATCAGCCCATATACACCGTAAATACGGTTTTGACCGGGGGCTCTCCAGCGGCATCAGTGCCATGGAACATACTATTGGTGATGCCCGTATCAGTGATGCAGAAATCAAGGCAATGGCAAAAAAGAATATCGCCACGGTCCCGACCCTTGTTGTCGGCCAGGCTTTTTCAGCAGAAGAAGCTTACAGTACTCTACCGACAGAATTCAGTAATGATTACATCCGCAACGAGCTTGAAATTAGAAAAAAATTCAATAATTCAGATCTATCGCGCTATATAGAAAAAGATATTCACAGTGAATCGATGAAATCACTCACATATTTCAAAAAATACGGCTGTGAAAACCTCTTTAAGAATAAAATAATGAACCCGAAACCGGATCTCTATTTCGGTATCCTTAAATACGCCCCTGATAATGTTATGCGTATGAAAGCAGCAGGTATCAGAATAGGGTGCGGTACTGATGCAGGGGTACCCTTCTGCTACCATGGTACGCTGTGGCGGGAAATTGAAGCCCTCACACGCATCGGCTTTACCAGTGCCGAGGCAATCAGGGCCGCCACATTAGAGAATGCGGCCATTGTCGGCCTGAAAGATCAAACAGGCTCAATAGAAACAGGTAAACTGGCTGACCTGGTATTACTCAAAGGCAACCCGGTAAAAGATTTGAAAAGTCTCAGAAATCCTTCCATGGTAATTAAAGAAGGAAGAGTTGTTTTCACCAGGAACCAGGCTTTAAAAACTGAAAATGGAACTATTACCTTAAGCTGACATATAAAAAAAACATATAATTAACCAGAGAAATGCGGGTGTTTTACAGGCAGGATACAGTATTGTAGTATATTATTAAATAACTCAGGACGATACATGTATTATGAACATTAAAAGCCTCTTATTCTCTGTATTACTCATACCCGCTGCATTAACCGGTGCATTTGCAGCTTCTCCTGTCATTACAATCGACAATACGCTGACAGAAAAGAACATCACCCGGTCAATCTCCTACCTCGAAGATAAAGACGGCCTCCTGACCCTGAATGACATCCGCACTACACCGGTCAAATGGCAGACCTACCCGGAAAAAGCCTTTAATTTCGGTTTTAATTCTTCTGCATACTGGTTTCGCCTTAATGTTGACAATATTACCGAAAAGCCAGTAACCTGGTACCTTGAAATAGCCTATTCGCTTCTTGATGATATCCGTCTTCATTGCCCCGACAAAACAGGAAATTATAAAGAAAAGAAATTCGGTGACCATCAGCCTTTTGATGAAAGAGATATAAAAGACCGTAATTTTTCATTTATCTTGAAAGACAATCCGGGTACACGAACCTACTACATCAGAATAATTACCACCAGTTCAATGAACTTTGCAGTTATAGCCCGTTCCCCCCGGGCTTATCTCGACAAAATTTTTGAAGAACTCCCTGTCTTCTGGATCTACTACGGAGTCATGATTGTCATGGCCCTCTACAACCTGATTATATTTTTCTTCGTAAGGGAGCAAAGCTATATTTTCTATTCACTCTTCATTGTTTGCTGGATCGGCTTTCAATCGACCCTCAACGGACTCAGCTTTCAATACCTGTGGCCCAACTCTATTGGATGGGCGAACAACAACATCAGTGTCTTCATGTCTCTGGTAGCCGTCTTTGCTACTCTATTTTTTATAACCCATCTGGAAATAAAGAAAAACAGTAAAATCATTTATTATATCATGCTGGGAACCATGGTTGCCCCCAGCACCATAAGTATCCCAATGACATTCATTTTTGGCGTACATGCAGGCATAATGATTGCCACCGGCCTCGCCGGGGCTGTTGCCACAGGCCTGATATTAGTATCATTAATTTTTACACTCAAGGGAGTGCGTGAAGCACGTTTCTTTCTCATCGCCTTTACCGGTGTTATTTTCGGCATCATAATGTATGCAATGAAAACCTACGGCATTCTTCCTTCAAATTTTATTACCAACTGGTCGGTCCAGATAGGATCAGCCCTCGCCGTCATCCTTCTTTCTCTCAGTCTGGCCGACAGGATTAATATTATGCGCCGGGATATGTCAGCAATGAATATCAATCTTGAAAAAAGCGAAAAAATATCATCTGAGCGCGCCAGTTACCTTGAGGGTATTGTTACGACCGCCGGGGATATATCAAATTCACTGATTCACATCAGTAGTGAACTTTCAGAACTCGGTGAAAAGTTCAGAAAACTTTCCCAGGAACAGGCGGCTACAAGTGAAGAGATGTCAGCAACCTTCGAAGAGCTTTCCGCTTCAAATGATAACATATACCAGTCTACTGTTCGCCAGCGTGAAGAGAGTGAACGCAGCAAGGAGCTTACGGCAATCCTCAAGGATTCCCAGAAAAACATTGCTGAAGCAAGCACTGCTGTTGTTGGCCACATTGAAGTAATTTCAGATTCTACAAATATTACGGAATTCACCCTGAAAAAAATGATAGATAAAATGGATGTCATTGATCAGGGGGGCCGAAGCATCAATGAATTTGTTTCGGTCATTGATGACATTACCGAAAGCATTAACCTTCTTTCGCTGAATGCGGCAATCGAAGCAGCGCGAGCGGGAGATCACGGCAGGGGATTCGCCGTAGTTGCTGATGAGATCAGCAAGCTCGCTTCTGCGACTTCTGATAATTCCCGAGAAATTGCCGCAAAGATAAGTGCCATTACCCGTGATATAAATGAAGGAAAAGATATCGTAAACAACACGAAAGACGCCATTGATGTAACCTTTAAAATGGTCATCTCAATTAACGAAAAAACTGATGACGTCGCAAAAATGATGACCCGTCAGGGAGAAGCCATCAAGGAAGTTTTCAAACAGTCCCATGTAATGGAAAAAATGTCAAAGGAAGTTGCAACCTCAACCAGCGAGCAGAACCTATCGATGGAAGAAACGCTTAAAACTATTGAAAAGCTTTCTGAGATGGCCCAGGAAGTAGGCCTCTCAAACCAGAAAATCATAGATGTGACAAAGGAAGTTTACGAAAAGTCCCAGGAACTCGATAACCTTATAACCGATATCACTTAAAATTCTTTACAAGCTTTACCTGGTTTCCTTTTCCAAAAAATTCGACTGAATCAAAGATATTTTGAGCCATCTTAATACCCCTGCCATGGGCAAGCATTTCTTCATTTGCCTTGTCATTATTTTCGTCAATCATTTCGAGAAAATCAAATCCAGTCCCTCCATCAACAATCATGAAAATTACACTTTTTGAATTAATCATATATTCAACAGTTATCTTTCTGTCCCGATAAAGCGCCTCTCTCTGCCTGCTTTCGATCAATTCAAGATAATTCCCTTCCATCATCGATTTGGTTTTTTCTTCAAAGGTTATCTCAAGATTGCCGTGTTCAATTGCATTTACGATAATCTCTCTCAGCGCAAGCCTCACCAGGTCAGCGTCCCTTTCTTCGCAGTATTTTGGCAGGTTTCTTGTCATGCGCCGGCTTACTTCATCGGCAGTAATGAGATAATTTTCGATGCGAAGCTTCTGTTTCTCCGCAACAAAATATTTAAGGAGAGAGTCTTCTGATTCACGTGAAGCCCTTCCCAGTATTTCATCCTTTCCTTCAATATTAATATACTGAAGCTTCAGCTGCATCACAACCGGTTCTTTTAATTGTCGTGAGATCAATTCTGTTTTGAACTTTACCGGCTTACGTTTTCTCTGCAGCTCTTCAACTTTCTTCCTGACAAAATCAGAATTTATCCCCATTTCATTAATCTCATCATATATAAGCTGGTAGAATTCCAGTCCTTCGATTTTTTCATTATCTATTTTCAGCTGTTCTCTAAGGGCTTTATTAGCGGTAATAAACCGAAGGTCTTCATCAAGGGAAAAAATAATATCGTTAGCCCCTTCAACAAGCAGGCGATACTTTTCTTCTGAATGACTGACATGAATATTTGCCTGGTTTAAATCCTCAACTTTTTCTTCGAGATTTCTGTTTAGAATTTCAATTTCATTATGGATATAAATGAAACGGTTCGCCAGTAGAACCGTCATGCCGATAACCATGATAAAGAAAAAATACCTGCTTAAAAGAATCTCAATATGGAAAAACCGTGCATCCACGATATCGAATATACTGGTAAAAAAAAGTATTATCACTCCGACAAGAAGATTCCCTGAAACCTGCGAGCCCATCATCCGCAGCGTCAGCAGCAGCCTGTTGCCGGTGAAATTTCGTCTCGTGATGTAATCCCTGCGGGCCTTGTAAAAATCATAGCTGGTAATCCATAAAATATACGCGAGGGGAAACACCGCGGTCCCCTGCCAAAGTAAAAGAATATCCTCTGAAAACGTAAGGGATGCAGGAACAATAGCCAGGGCCAGTAACGTATATACCCCAAGGACCACCTTCGAGAAAAGACTCACCGTTGAATTCAGCAGATAATCAAAAAAGAAAAGTGCTGCAGGCAGAAGCAGGAAAAGTGAAATAAACTCCATTCGTACAACCAGGGCAGTATCAGGCATAAGGGTATAAATAGCATGGGTTCTGGAAAAAAAATAAAAAGAGATGACAATTGCAAGAAGTCCAAAAAACAAATTATATTGTTCAGAACGGCGGTTATAAAAAAGTAAAAGATGATATAAACCGACAAAAATATAGATAAAGACAAGTACCAGTATTACCGTCTCAGAGCGAAACCTTTCAAGTTCTTCGTAATCGCCAATCAGGTACGGTCCGCCGCTGAGAAGGCCGGTATTAACATGGGTCGGGTCTCCGACAATTCTGAAGGCAAGAATATTTCTCCCTTTTTTCAGGTACGCGGGATTAATATCTACCAGCACATTCCGGTATGAACAGAAGCGATCCAGACTCCCGTCCTTATTGCGATGCATTTCACTTTTAATCAGCCTTCCGTTGATATAAATTTCCCAGTTAAAGGCGATTCGCTTGATATAAAGTCCCGGCACCCGGGGTTTCCGGGCCTCCCCTTTTTTTATTTTAAAGGAAGTTACAAAGGTAAACTCCCGGGGATCAGCGCCAAAGGGAGAAAAGGATGTCCTTTGGGGAAGCCCCGGAAGTCCCTGATCCACGATACGGACATGGCGCTTCCCGGTATCTGAGGCCGGCACTTCCTTCCACCCTTTTCCTGTTGGAAGTTCATCTGTCCAGGCCTTGCTGAATCCTTCACGAAGAAAGAGCTTCTCACCGGTCAGATCAATAGTTTTGCCTTCAAGGGCTGTAGAAAAGCACAAGCAAAGCACTATTAACACTATAAACTGAATTTTCTTATTCACCATACTCATTGTCCTGTTTCGATAGAAGTCTATAGTGAAATTATTTAAAGTCAAGAAGTATGCCAATAAAGAAATATTTTTATTTGACGCCTTCACTTCCTTCTGTTTGAATACTTATAAAAATACCGGGATGGAGAATATGAAAACAGGTATAGTTGGCGCCGGTGCCCTCGGCTCCCTTTTCTCATACAAATTACTCAAGGCGGGTCACGAACCGGTTGTTCTGGAAAAGGATCCCCTCACCGCAGCCAGCCTCAGGAAAAGGCTGATTTATGAAGGAAGTGACGGCAGCCGTGATGAAATACAACTCCCCCATGTACACACGGAACCATCAGCCCTGGGAGAGTGCCGATACATACTCCTTCTTGTTAAAAGTTATGCCACCGAAACAGCAATGAAGAGTATTGCTCCCTTTCTTTCAGAAAAAAATATCATTGCGACCCTCCAGAACGGCCTCGGAAACAGGGAAATAATTTCACAATATACCGAAGACAGAAAGATTCTTATCGGAACCACAACAACAGGAGCGACAAAGGTCTCTCCCGATACGGTTCGCTTTGGCGGTTCAGGTAAAATTGTCCTGGGGGGAACTGATGGTCATGCCGCTGATGAGTTAATAGAAATATTTAAAAAAGCGGGATTCGATACAGAAAAAAGCTCTAATCCTGACCGGGCAGTCTGGGAAAAAGCGATCATCAACGCCGCAATCAACCCACTGGGAGCCCTTCTCGGAGTTCCCAATGGGCGGCTGGTTGAAAAAGAAGAAACCCTGGCGTGCATGAAAGAGATCATTACCGAGGCTGTCACCGTTGCCCGAAAAACAGGCCTTGAAATAGATACCGACAGTATGATATCAAGGACCGTTGAGGTGTGTCACAGCACTGCCGGAAACCTCTGTTCAATGCTGCAGGATGTTTCAGGGGGACGAAAAACAGAAATAGATGCAATAAATGGAAGAATAGCATCCCTGGCGGATACACTGAAAATCAATGCACCGGTGAACCGGACAATCACCCGGCTCATTAAAGGTCTTGAAGGATGAAAATATTCCATTATTGATATCTTCTGAATAAAATATTTGACACAAATCAAATCGCACCCGCAAATTTGTATAACTTAAGAAAATATTACAAGGAGACCTGTTATGTCAACATGTACATACACCGTAGATGATTCCGGGGTTGCAGTTATGACAATTGATAATCCTCCGATGAACGCCCTGGCAACACCGGTTCTCAAGGATATCGAAAATACAGTAGATAAGGCGCTAGCAGATGATGCAGTCAGGGTCGTCATCTTTACAGGCGCAGGAAAGGCATTTATTGCCGGCGCAGACATCAAGGAGATAGAAGCTCTGAAAACTTCCGATGCCGGCAGCACGTACCTTGAAAACGGGCAGAATATATTAAATAAAATTGCTCACGCCGACAAACCTTTTATCGCCGCAATTAACGGCTTTGCCCTCGGCGGCGGCATGGAACTTGCCCTTGCCTGTCACATGCGAATTGCCGATGAATCAGCCCAGCTTGGACTTCCTGAAATAAAACTCGGGGTAATTCCCGGCTATGCAGGCACCCAGCGCACTCCCCGGCTTATCGGAACCGGCCGGGCATATGAATTGATCCTTTCAGGAAATTTAATTTCGGGCGTTACTGCAGCTGAGTACGGTATTGTAAACAGAACTGCTCCTGCAGGTGAAGCTGTTGAGACAGCTAAAAAGCTGGCCAAAACTATTGCTCTCAAGGGACGCCCCGCCATTAAAATTGCAATGGAAACGATTCGACAGGGAATCACTATGGACCTCATGGCTGCCCAGAAATACGAAAGGGAACAATTTGGTCTTCTCTGCGAAACCGAGAACAAAGAAGAAGGAATAGCCGCTTTTTTGGAAAAACGTAATCCCGATGCAAAGGACAGCTGAGACATTAGTTGAACCTGCTGCCGCCTTTAATCATGAATCTTTTCTTCGGCGTGCCGGGAGCAGGTTTCATGGTTAAAGGACAGCTGCATTACCGGCTCGCTCACGAAGAGGATATCAGGGCCATGTACACTATTGAGTGTTTGGCATCTGATATCTGGAAGGAAGATTATTTTAAAAATGAGCTGAAAAACAGTTTTTCCCGTACTGCGGTAGCCCTTGATGAAGATAAAATAATTGGTTTTGCCGTGGCCTGGAATGTTATAGAAGAGATCCAGCTTAATAATATTGGCATACACCCTGACTACCGGCGCAGGGGGGCAGCAACCGGCCTACTGAATTTCATACTCGAAGTTTTTAAGGATTCAGAACCGGGTAAAATAATCATTGAAGTAAAGTCATCTAACACCGGGGGTAAGGATTTCTACCAGCACCTTGGCTTTTTTACCACCGGTATTAGAAAAAAATACTATAACGATGATGATGCAATACTAATGGAAAAAATTCTGGTAAATAATGAAATTTAAAAATATCACTTTTGTTAAAAGCAGTAAAAAAAGCAGTACCTTCCCTGCATATACGTATCCTGAATTTGCTTTTTTTGGAAGATCTAATGTAGGAAAGTCTTCCCTGATTAATATGGTCCTTGGAAAAAAAAATCTGGTCAAAACCGGTTCCCGCCCAGGAGTAACCCAGATGGTAAATTTTTTCTCCGCTGACGACAAAATATCCTTTGCCGATCTCCCAGGTTACGGCTTTGCGAAAGTACCCCGTGACATCAGGAAACAGTTTTATCCTCTTATACAGGAATATATAGCAGAAAGAAGCAACCTTAAACTCGCCTTTTTGCTTGTAGATATCCGGAGAAAACCGGGAGAGGAAGAATTGAAAATTTTAGAACTTTTGACAGCACATAAAATACCTGTGGCTGTTACAATTACCAAGTGCGATAAGGCTTCCGGCAACCTGCGGAGTAAAAACCTTAAAATAATATCCAGGGAACTGGGCGTAGACCGACAGGATCTCTTTATCACCTCATCTTCCAGCGGTGAGGGAAAAAAAGATATTCTCAGGCTAATTGGTGATTTTATCTGATTAACACAACAAGCAATAAAAGACTTCACCGACAAAAAGCAGTTGACCTATAAGTTAATTTCTGTTTTCTAATTAAAAAGGATACAAGGGAGATAAAGACATGTCGCCTGAGCCCCCGGTAATTCTTATTGTTGAAGACAATAAAGATCATGCTGAACTGGTCATCCGCAGTCTCAAATCCCATTCCATCGACTACACTATTCAACACGTTCAGGACGGCAATCAGGCCCTCGATTATCTTTTTCAGCGAAACGACTTTACTGATTCAAAAAAATATCCCCGCCCCGCTCTTATACTGGTGGACCTGAGAATGCCCAAAGTTGATGGTCTCGAAGTTTTGCAGCAGGTAAAAAGGGATGAAAAACTCCGCTGCATTCCTATTGTTGTGCTTACGACATCTAAAGCGAACCAGGATATGGTCGATGCCTTCGCCCATCATGCAAACAGCTACCTTGTGAAACCCCTTGACTTTGATATTTTCAAGTCTCAACTAATTGACCTTTGCACCTACTGGCTTAAATGGAATAAACTTCCGGATGCATCCGCACAATGAAAGCTGTAATAAAGACATATCCGGGAAACAGTCCCCGGATAAACATTAAATTATCAATCCCGATAAGCAGGTTGCTATGAAAATAGAAAGTAACCGAATAAATGTATATACAATCGAAGACAATATTGATCATACAGAATTATTACGCCGTGCCTTTAAACGGGATTCACTTTTCGTCTTTCATCATTTCCCAACACTTAGCGATTTCGACTATAAAACAATCAGCACCGACAACACTCTGCTTCTTTTCGACCTTCTCCTTCCCGATGGCAAAAGCCTTGATCTAATCAGAACATATAGGCTTGCTGAAAATTTCCCGATTATTGCCATGACCAGTTTCGGAGATGAAACAATGGCAGTTGACGCAATGAGACTCAGTGTACTCGATTATATTGTTAAGTCAGAGTCGACCCTTCGCGCGATGCCCCGCATATCACGAAGAATAATGAGCGACTGGAATAATATTATAGGGAGAAGAAAAGCTGAAAAAGAGTTATACAAAAGTGAGGAAAGATACCGCCTTCTCGCTGAAAACGCATCAGATATAATATTCACCAGTGACAGGGAACTAGCAGTAACCTACATCAGCCCCTCAGTTGAAAAACTCAATGGAAAAAAACCTGAAGAAATAACCGGGCTTAAACTCACTGATCTCCTGACACATGATTCAGCAGGCAAAGCGGTGAATTTTTTCGACAGGATTCTGCACCACCAGAAAACTACTGGCGAACAGGGAGAAGAACTGCTGCAGGTTGAATTCCTCGGGTCAAAGAATAAAACTATTTGGACAGAAATTACGATTTCTTCTCTCAGCGGTCCTGGTCCCGGTATCGGGGGTTTTATTGGTGTTGCACGGGATATAACCCAAAGACGCGATGCTGAAAAAAAGCTTATTGAAAATGAAAAAAAATACCGTCAGATTTTTGAAAACGCCAGTGATGCCATATTTCTTGTTGATGTAGAAACAGGAGTCATTCTTGACAGCAACCGGGCAGCTTCAGGACTTCTTCATTTAAAAGGAAGTGAAATCAATGGACGCCTCTATGAAGAGTTGATGACCGGCACCTCAAGAAAACTGCCGGAACAGCTGAAAAGAAATGGACTGGAAGGACTCCCTGGTGAAACAATGATTGCGGTTTACAACAAGGCGGGTGACGAAATACACCTTAATGTAAAAACAACAGTCATAGATATTGACGGAAAGCCAGTACTCCATGCCATCTGCCATGACATTACAAATCAGAAAAAAATAGAATCACAGCTTATCCACGCAAAAAACGCAGCAGAGACAGCCAACAGGGCCAAAAGTGAATTTCTCGCCAACATGAGCCATGAAATACGTACGCCTCTTAATGGCATTATGGGAATGACAGATCTCTCTCTCCTTGAAGAAATCACGGAAGCTCAAAAAGACAGACTTGAAGCCATTAAACAATCAGCTAATTCACTTCTAGACATAATCAATGACATTCTTGATTTATCAAAAATTGAAGCTGACAAATTCGAACTTGACAGTATCCCCTTTGACTTCACCGACACATTAAAATCAGTTCTTCATATAACATCGGTCAAAGCCCATGAAAAGGGCCTTGAATTGATTTGCGATTATGATTTATCTGCTCCATCCGGATACATTGGTGATCCCCTTCGTATACGTCAGATTCTTCTCAATCTGGTGGGGAACGCAATAAAGTTTACAGAAGAAGGTGAAGTCTCAATCAAGGTACGACACACCATAATTCCCGGGAGAGATTCTTCACTCTCAATATCTGTAACAGATACAGGCATCGGTATTGCGCCTGAAGACGTTGCCCGTATATTTAATGCCTTTCAGCAAATCGACAGTTCTACTTCCCGAAGGTTCGGAGGCACGGGTCTTGGCCTCGCCATATCGCGAAGACTGATCAACATGATGGGAGGGGATATCACCGTTGAAAGCATCCCGGGAGAAGGAAGTAAGTTCAATCTGTCGATCCCCCTGACACCTAGAGGGGTCGAAACCCAGTGCGTTGTAGAAAAGCTTGCATTGAAAAACAGAGAAGCTCCACTCTGTCTTATTGTAACTTCCAGCAATAAGAGAAAACGTATTCTTCTTAATTACCTGAAATCCTGGGGCTGCCTTTGCAGCAGTACATCATCTGCAGCACGGGCCCTGACTTCCTTTAAAAAAAATCTAAAAGAAGAGCAGCCTTACAATATTATTCTTATTGATGGTGACACTCCTGACATCAATGGAAAAGCACTAGCAGATGCTGTTACTGAACTCAATCCTTCATCAGTCGACTCAATCGTACTGCTTACATCGACGCTTTCAATAGAAGATGAGACTGACCGCACCATACATATAACATCACGGGCCGTCAAACCGATCATGCCTGATGACCTCAATACAATTATTACAGAAATTATTTCCGATAAGATAGGGGTTTCTGCAGCATCCACAGCAGTACTTAAAGGAAGCGCTCTCCCAGGGTATGATCCCGGCAACTACTCCATCCTTCTTGCAGAGGACAACCTGATAAATAGAAATCTTGCCATGCAGCTCTTAACTAAAAAAGGCTGGGATGTTGTAACCGCGGAGAACGGAATGAAGGCTTTGGATATCGCCAGGAACAACACCTTCGATCTGATTTTAATGGATATTCAGATGCCAGTGATGGATGGACTTGAAGCGACAGAAGAAATCAGAAAATACGAAAAAAATGAGGGCCGCCGCACTCCGATTATCGCGCTGACCGCCCATGCGATGAAGGGAGACCGGGAGCGGTGCCTCGGTGCCGGGATGGATGATTATATTCCAAAACCGATAAAACCTGCAGAAATGTTTGCAGCCATCGAAAAGGCTGTCAACGATACTAAAAAATAATTGATCAGCGTACAGGGCTCTTCTGACCTCAAGTAGTAAAATTAAAGCCTCTCTATAGTTGTGTCATGAGATACATAATTCTGCTTGCTTTATCTTTTGGCATAAGAGTTATAAGATAGGCAGTTATACTCGCCCGTCCAGCCTCAAGTGCGTCGGCATCCATTTGCCTTAAGACATCTATAATCAGAGGTTCTTCCCATTTGATCATTATTTTCACCGATTCTTCCGGCGGCATATTGGAAATTTTCCCCGCCAGCTTTTTAACATTTACATGGTAACCGGAATACTTTTTCTTTTCTGAAACAAATTTTTTCTGTTCCAACTCAAGGCCCTTTTTTACCTCTTCAAGCTTTTCCTTTTCAGCTTCAATCTCTTTTTCACGCTCCGCGAGAAGCGCTTCTCTTTTATCCAGGCCTTCAATCCGCTCCCTGAGATTTTCTTTTTCCTTCTCAAACTCTTCAAGGGCAATTAACGACGGCTCATCTCCTTCAACTGTAACAACCGATGGAGGGCCGCTCTTAAAAACGGTCAGGTATTTACCCATGTTTATCATACCAATATAATCGAGCCAAAAAAGCCCAAAGGTTGAAATAAACAATATAAGAACTACAAGATAAAAGGCCTTGGCTTTATCTGAAATATTTTTCATATACTTTCACCTCACTGGTCATTACTGTTTTCAAGATACGAATCGATGACCTTGCGTATATATTCCTTTGTCTCAGGGTAAGGGGGAACTCCGCCCTTTTTATCGACTATAGCAGGTCCCGCGTTATAGGCAGCAAGTGCTTTTTTATAGTCTCCATTGTACTTATCAAGAAGAGACTTGAGATACCCTACCCCGGCGCGTATATTTTCTTCAGGAGCAAAGGGGTCTTTTACATGCATATCTTTAATTACCGAGGGCATGAGCTGCATCAGACCCCGGGCCCCCTTTGGAGAGACGGCTTTATGATTATAGGACGACTCCTGAGAGATGACAGCCTTCACCAGATCAGGAGATATTTTATTTACCCGGGCGTAGTGGTCAGCAATCCTGTTGATATCATGAACAGCCGGCTTCTCTGAAGAAATCTTTTCCGGAGAATCTTTCGCATTAACCATTTCCATTGTCTGTTCAAAGGTGGTTGTCTTCTTCTCCTGCACAGAAACATTATGTCTCATTGTCCCGAAGCGTTTCTGAATATCATTAATCCTTCCCATTACTGCGTACATATCTTTTATCATTTACCCCCCCCGCGCTTCAAGAAGACGATGCATGTAAATTTTCTGGTTCATATCATCGTTTTCTTTATTTATTTCCCGGTTCAATTCATAGTTGTATTCTTCTAATTTTTTTTCTTTCAGTTTTTCAACAACCTTTTTTTCTCTTGAGGCATTTACAAGATGTATCCGGGCTTCGTTAACTGCCGGTTCCATCTCTTCTATTTTGCGGTCAGCAAAACTGATAGCCCGGCGGGAAAGATCGACAAATTTTCCATACATCATGGTTTCCTCTACCGTGACAGTACCGGCTGCCATCTTACTCCGTATATTCCCGCTGTAATAATCTATGCTGTTATTAAGTTCCTGCTGTTTCATCCGTTCGACATTTTGCTGGCTGACCAGTGCTGCAAGTTCATTTTTCAGCTCCTGCTCACGGGCTTCCCGTAAATCGAGAAGTTTCTGAAGTTTGAAGTCAAACTTTTTCATTTTCAGTTACCCTATCTCAGGACCTGGGCGAATGCGGGAGGTGCTGTCGGGGAAACCGCCGCCTTTTGCCCACCCCCGGTTTCGCCAAACATTGCTATTATTCGTGCTACAATCTGTTCAAGGCTGTCCTGCTCATAGACTCCCTGGCGAAGAAAACTGTTTATTTCTTCATGCATATCAATCGCCCTGTCAGCAACAGGATTTGATCCCCTTACATAGGCATTCAGATTTATAAGATCTTCAATTTCCTGGTAGGCCGCCATCAGCTCTCTCATTTTTTGGGCAGCCTCTAGATGCTCCTGGCTGACAACATCCTTCATGCATCGGGATATCGATGAGAGTACATCAACCGCCGGATAGTGTCCTTTATGGGCGAGCTTACGGTCAAGAACGATGTGACCATCGAGAATACCACGGGCCGCGTCAGCTATCGGCTCATTCATGTCGTCACCTTCAACGAGTACAGAATAGAAACCGGTAATGCTTCCGCCGGAATCACTGGTACCTGCCCGTTCCATCAATTGAGGCAGCATGGTAAAAACTGAAGGCGGATATCCGCGGGTTGCCGAAGGCTCTCCAGCGGCAAGTCCGACTTCCCGCTGCGCCATGGCAAAACGAGTGATTGAATCCATTAAAAGGTTAACGGCCATACCCTGATCTCTGAAGTATTCAGCTATAGCGTGAGCCAGGAATCCACCGCGAAGACGAAGCATCGGAGGCTGGTCTGATGTGGCGACCACAACAACAGAACGCTTCAGACCTTCCGTACCCAGCTCCTTCTCGACAAAATCTTTTACTTCTCTTCCCCGTTCACCAATGAGAGCTATTACATTTACATCAGCATCGGTATAGCGGGCAATCATTGCGATGAGGGTTGATTTACCAACACCGGAACCGGAGAAAATTCCTATTCGCTGCCCCCTTCCGACAGTATTAAGGCCGTCGATGCATCGAACACCCACGGAAAGGGGTGTATCAATGATAGTTCTATTGAGAGGATTAATGCTGCCTCCGTCGACGGGATACTTACGGTCAGTTATTATGTCGCCTTTGCCGTCAAGGGGCTGACCGACACCATTGATTACACGACCCAGAAGTTCATCCCCCACGGGAACCATGAGGGCTGAACCGGCTGCATGAACTTCCGCTCCCGGAACAACTCCCTTCATATCGCCGATGGGCATCAGTATTACACGATTGCGATTGAAGCCAACGACTTCGGTTAAAAGATATTCCCCCCTGGCGATCCTGATTCGGCAGAGATCACCGTACTTGACTGCCGGGCCGACTGATTCGATTGTAAGACCAACAATACGCTCAACCTTACCGGTAAACTTGATAACATCAACTTCATCAAGAACACGTCGGTACTTACTGAGAACATCGACCTTTTCATGGGGGAGTACTTTTATCATTTTATATTCCTAGAGTGTACTGGTGTTCCTGATTGCTTCTTCTATCGCATCGAGCTGTGTTGATACCCGAGCGTCGATTGCCCCGACATCTGTCTCAATAATACATCCACCCCGTTCTACACGGGAATCTTCATAAATGTTTACCTTCTTGAGAGATTCCATCATTTTGATCAGTTCATCTTTGTGGGCCGTCGTCATGTCAAGGTCAGCAAAGTTAACCCGGATATCAATCCGGTCACGGTCCTTGACCCGTTTTATAGACTCTTTAATATTATTTATGACCACCTCGCGGCGTTCTACGATCTCATCCTTGATTACTTTACGGGCAATCATCAGAATCATTTCTGTCATCAGTTTTTCAGAATTCCTGATTATTTCATCACGGATATCAACAGCAGTAGAGACAACAGTACCAAGACGGTCAATGAGACGCATAACCTCTGCCTGACCTTCCTTGTAGCCTTCTTCGCGCCCCGCCTCGTATCCTTTCTTATATGCTTCATGTTCGATCTCAGAGACCTTTAGCTCAGCCTCTTTAATCATCTTTTCAGCCTCGAACTTTCCTCTTTCGATTTCATGTTCAGAATCGGTCTTCAGCTTTTCCATTTCCATGGCAATCTGCTCACGAGACTGCTGAAGTTCGTTAAAAGCCGCGGATTTACCCTGTTCTTCTATTTTCTGCGCCTGCTCCCTGGCGCGGTCAAGCATCTCATTGACTTCCTCTTCGGTTTCACGGCGATACCGTTCCAGCTCGGCTTCCATTTCTTCAATGGATGGCCCCTGGTACACATCAATAGGATTGCCCTCTTCGTCGACTTCAAACTCTTTGAACTCTTCGCCTTCTATCAGGTTATGCTGATACTTACTGGGAAGTTCAATCTGCTTGGCTATATTGGTCGGTTTGACCTGTCCGGTTTTAAAAACAAGCTTAGACAACGAGTTCCTCCTCACCGGCACGGGCAACGATAATGTCACCGGCATCTTCAAGTTTACGGATTATATTTACAATCTTCTGCTGTGATTCTTCAACATCCCTGAGACGAATGGGACCCATGAAATCCATGTCTTCTCTAAGCAGCGAGGCGGCCCGCTTTGACATGTTTCTGAAAATCTTTTCCTGCACCTCGGCGTCGACACCCTTGAGGGCCTTTGCCAGATCCTGTGTATCGACCTCCCGTAGAACCTTCTGGATTGAACGGTCGTCGAGAAGAACAATGTCTTCAAATACGAACATACGCTTTTTGATTTCTTCTGCAAGTTCCGGGTCTTCTTCTTCAAGAGCCTCAATAATAATCTTTTCAGTACCACGGTCAACATTATTGAGAACCTCAACAATGGCATCAATACCACCGGCAGAGGTAAAGTCTTCTGAGGCAAGGGTTGAAAGCTTACGCTCAAGAACACGCTCAACTTCCCTCAATACATCAGGAGAAGTCCGGTCCATAACGGCAATACGCCGCGCAACGTCAGCCTGTACCTGGTGAGAAAGCCCTGAAAGAATCTGCGCCGCCTTCTGAGGATCAAGGTAAGCGAGAATCAACGCGATAGTCTGAGGGTGCTCACCCTGGATAAAGTTAAGAAGGTGACTAGGGTCGGTTCTTCGGATAAAGTCGAAGGGCCTGACCTGAAGAGAGGAAGTAAGCCGGTTGACAATATCAATGGCTTTCTGTGTACCGAGAGCCCGCTCAAGAACATCCCGGGCATAGTCGATGCCCCCGTTGGAGATAAACTCCTGGGCCATCATCATTTCCTGGAATTCCTGGAGAACCTTGTCCCGGTCTTCCGGTTCGATTTTATCAAGCCTGGCTATCTCAAAAGTCAGCTGCTCAATCTCATCTTCACGGAGATGCTTGAATATCTCAGAGGATACATCTGAACCGAGGGAGACAAGAAATATTGCCGCTTTTTGTCTACCCGTTAGTTCCGCTTTTTTCGCCATTGTTCTTCCTCAGCCTCTTTTACTCATGGTGATTCTATTAAAGTACCTAATAACAGGCCGGTGTAAAAGTATTTTTTACACCGGGCCCGGGTTTTCCCTTATTTTATATATCGGTAAAAACCTGATATTTAAAGAGAAATTTGTGCTATTCTTCTGCAAGCCAGGTTCTCAAAAGAGCCGCTACATCATCAGGCCGCTCTTTTGCCAGGTTGACCGCATTTTCCTGCAGTTCCATACGGGCCTTCTCTTCGAGAGAGAGCTCAACGTCAATACCCTCTTCTTCTGCAACCCGGAGGGCCGCTTCACGCATACGCTGCTGCTCGAGAGCAAGCTGCTCTTCCCGAAGACGCCGTCTTCGTTCCATTTCTTTCTGAATGGTCCGAAAAAGGATGAAGCCGATAAAAAGGGCAACGACACCGATCAGGGCGGCGAGGAGCAGTTTCTTCATCTGTTCACGTTTCCGGTATTCTTCACGGAGAGAATCCCAGTACTTGGTCCTGTCAAACATGATATTTTGAACAGAAACCTGGTCTCCACGGGCCTGGTTGAAGTTTATTGATTTTTTAACGATATCTTCTACACTTTTCAGCTCATCCTTATTGAGGGCGACCTGAACCGGTTTTTTTACAGGATCAAGATCAAAAGACCCGTCTTTCAACTTAGGAAGATGCTGAATACCGTCTATGGCAATGGCAACCGATACCTTGGTAACATCATAGTTATCACGGATGATCTTTTTCTGGTTTTCGTTAATTACATAGTTTCTGATATTTTCATCTTTATTGTACTTTGCAAACTGGTCATCGGCACCCTTGTACCCGGGAGGTTTATTACCCTCGGTACCAGCGGGGCCTTCGGGATTCCAGCCATGGCCCTGGAATTTTTCCTGAGTCTGCTTCTCTGAAAGCACCAGGGAGTCTTTAACTTTTCGGGTATTGTAAGGCTTCGTGGGGTCCTGGTCACGCATTACTATAGGAGAGTAAATTTTCATCTGCTCTTCTACTTTGTCCCAGTTGAAATCCATATTGAGCCTTACGATCTGAATACGCTCATCCCCATATATGCTGCCGAGACCATTTTTGATATCATTAAGGTAGCTGATACGCTTCTGTTCTTCGATTTTTCGCTGGTATTGTATCAGGGTGTACTGACGCTTCTCTTTTTCAAAATCATCGTCAAAATCAGAGATAATTTTACCATATTCATCAGTAATAGTCACATTTTCAGGTTTCAGACGGTTTCCCACAGCCCGGCTGACAAGATAGGTAAGCCCCTTGATCTCTTTGTTGCTCAGTTTGTCATATCCTGGTGCGAGGTGAACGGTAACAGCAGAAGTATAGGGGACATTCTTATCACTGTAGATAGTATCTTCCGAAATAGCAATTTCAACCGAGGCTTTATCAATATTCTTCAGGGATTCAATATGACGCTTTACCTCATCCCTGAGGGCCCGCATAAACTTGACATCAAGCTCCTTGTCGGTTTCTGTCCATTTTGACATATCGAAGAGCTTCCAGCCCGGGATTCCCCGGGGAATTGAATCTTCCTGAGCGAGTTTGGTGAGAATAACTTCCCTTTCAGTGGGGCGGACCAGAACGGAAGTCTTTGATGTGGTATAGAAAAACCCCATTTCCTCGAGCTTTTTGGTAACTTCCCCGAAATCCTTTGAAGAAAGCTCGGCAAAGAGCACTGTATTCGGTGTACCGCTCGAAACAGAAAAGAGTATGATAAAAGCAACTACTACGACTCCCGAAACAGCGCCGACAATTATTTTCTTTGTGCGGTCAAGTTTATTGAAAATTTCCCTGACCTGCCCTATAAGACGAGTAAAGAATTCGCCCATGACTTCCCCCAAAAAACTGTTAGATTTTAAAATTGCTAAAAACACCGGAAACTAATGAGACATAACGCATAATAAAATGTACAAAAAAAAATGTCAATTAATTTCCGAAAAAATAACGTAATTTTAACAAAATGTCTATATTTTTTGTTATAATCATTTTTCGGGGATATTCTCTTCTTCCTTACCCCTTATCGCATGTTTATAATGTCTCTATATGCTCTCACTGCCTCGTCCCGTACCGCGCGGGTGAAAGAAAGGGCCAGTTCAGCTTTCTGCTGTGCCAGCATGACCGTATGAATATCAATAGACTCAGGTCGGGTAATCATCTGTTGAGTAGCTGTTTCTGAATCAACCTGGAGATTATTCACTTTATTGACGGTTCCCATGAGCAGTTTGGCAAAACTTGACGTGGCATCATCTGCCGGCAGCTTCGCCTTGTGTACATTATTATAATGAAGATCGTTGTTCGTCTTCATGGTTACTACATTCCCGGTAAAAATCGTATCTGCAATCACTGCCGTACCTCCCGTTCTTTTGTCACAATCCCCTCAGGGCTTCTGTGAGCCAGCTGTTCATCATTCATCATTTTGAGGCGTTCATAGCGCTTAACATCAGTCTTTCTTGAAATGCTATGAGTTATATTGATATCCATTGCTCCGATTGTTTCATTCAGCATAGTTTTTTCCTATCCCCCTTATACGCCCCGGCCAAGCTCAAGGGCTTTGTTAAACATCGATTTCGCGTTATTGACCATCATAATATTCGCCTCATAAGATCGTGATGCTGAAATCATGTCAGTCATTTCCGTTACCACGTTCACATTTGGCATCTCAACATATCCCTTTTTGGGGCCCGTTGCTATTGCATCAGGATGATGGGGATCATAGACAAGACGAAAAGGTGCCTTGTCGTTTTCAATTTTCAGCACCCGTACCCCCTGGCCATGTCCATGTTCCATCCGACCGGGCACAAGGGGCGATTTATAGAAGGGCCTCACGTTAACGGGGGCAAAAATAGCCCTTTTCCGCTGATAGGCTCCCCCTTCAGGAGTTCTGGTAGTTGTTGCATTCGCTATATTATTACTAATCAGGTCCATTCGAAGGCGCTGGGCCGTCAAACCTGTTGAAGCTACATTAAAACTATCAAACATACCCATAATTTATTCTCTCCTGATAAACCTTTTAGCTCTTCATTGCCATTTTAAGCATCTTGTAATTATGCCCGATACTTGAAATCATCGCATTGTAACGCATCAGATTTTTAGCCGCATCGACCATCTCTTTCTCAATATCGACGTTGTTTCCGTCATTTCGCTGGGTTGTATTGTAATCTACATTAATCCGCGGCCGTACACCCCTGACATCACCGGGAACAAAAAAAGGTATATGCTTCTCATTTTCGAGACGGGCAGGAAGTTTATTATCCATGCGCTGTTTTTCCGTAAGGACACGGTTCAGCTGACTTTCAAAATTAACTTCACTCCGCTTAAAGTGGGGAACATCAACATTTGCGATATTATTAGAAATAACCTTTCTCCGAAGGGACTCAACATCGAGGGCCCGTTCCAGAATGTAGTTAGTTTCCGCCATTTTTGAGTGATTAAACATGCAATCCACCGATTCGATCTTTTTTATGGAGACATTCCCAATGGGGAAGTCTCTCCCTGTTAATCACATCGGAAGATTCTGAGATTACATAAGGCTTTTTTGGCAGGAGACATAATTTTTTTGCTTTTAAGGCGAGGATGGCATCCTCGCCTTAAAAGCAAAAGCGACGTTGCGCAACATCGCTTCTATTTTACAGAGCCTTTAGTATCGGCTCTCACAAAGCCGGCAGGAATACTTTGCTTCACCTGCAGTGCCGGGCTCCAGGCTTCGAAGACGCATTTTCGTAGCCCTGTTCTCATAACAGTAGGGACAGAAAGGCCCATCCCCGTCAGAAGCATAATAGACATTATCCCGCACATCAAAGCCGTGTTCGCCGGCAAGCTGTGCCCTGAGGTCATGGTTTTCACTTTTCAGCTTTTCGTTTTCTTCTATCAAAAGGGGAAGTTTATCCCCTATTATCTTCAGCTCACTGCTCAGAGCTGCAGAAATCCCCCGGGCTTCCTCATCTTCCTTTATAAACTGAAGATTCTCAAGTTTTTTAAGGTTCTCAAGAGCCTTTAAAGCGGCAGTCTGCAATTCTTTCATTTTTCTTCCTTCCTGACCCTGCTTTCAAATTTCCTTCTCAAGATATACGGGCAAATACAGACGTCAAGCAGTTCCCCCTGCAAAATCTCTCTCCGGGGATAAAAAAACTCCCTGTCGGCGGACAAGAGAGTATATTCACTAATCAGAAGAGAAATATTAACCGGCGAAGCAGTAATGCCTCGCCGTATTACTCCTTAATAAGACACACCTTGAAGATGAAAGTAGAGATCATTCGAGGGATAACTTGCATAATTCGACAATACATCCATTTGCGCGTCAGTAAATGTTCCGTTGGCCATATATCTCTGGCCGTCAGTATAGCCATCTGCACCCATGTTTGCCGAGATACTATTTTGAAACTCGTTTGTATAGGTGCCATCGATGACATATGCCATAAAAATAAGGGTTGTTCCCGAGCTGACATTCATATCAATTCCCGACCAGGTCACCCATCCCCCGGCAAAAGAGGCGGGAATAACAATATCAAAGGTATCCAGAATAGTTTCGCCTGCATCAAGAATATTGAGCCTCACTGGCACATCGCTGCCTCCGGGCGTAAAGGATCCGGAAAGCTGAAAGGCAAAGCTCTCAACCAGCATATTCTGATCAATCAGGACAGCCTGCGCATGACCGACATTTCGTCCGGTAGCATGACCAGAATCTCCTCCAAACCAGGCGCTTCCAGATCCGGCATTATAGAGAATCTCATAGGGAGTACCGGTGGCAGCAGTTGCGGTTACTGTATAGTCCCGAGTTGAAGAATCATCAGCATAAACCGTATAGGCAACCGAAGAACTAAAGTTGTTGGTTGTAGTGCCGCTTGCCTGTTCCATGGCGCCGACCCATACGGATGCACCGGTAGTGACAAATTCAGGAGCCAGCGAGGTCAGATCCACGCCAAAGGGAAGCGTCGCTGTAATGGTAGAATTTGCTTCATCGATGACACCGATGACACCACCACCGAGAAAGGTAAAGGAAGTAATTTCTTTGTTACTGGACAAACCATCATCACTGGAGATGTCAAAAAGATCGCTACGGTCACAGGCGCCGGATAATGCTGCCAGCAGACCGATGACTATTATAGTTAATATACGCTTTTTCATATTTTCGCCCTCTAACAGGAACCACAACTATAATAGTTAAGAATTACCCCATCGTCAACAGCCCAAACAGGCTTTTTGTGAATAAATTCTCAAACATGTCAGAAATTAGAGAGGTCGGGAGCGGGAAAACGGGCATAGAGAGCAAAGATTGCAAAAAGCCTTTCACACCTTAATCTCGTCTATCTTCGCGGTAGAAATAATCATAGAAGGATGAAAACCCATCTTTCGCCACGTCTCTTCAGCTTCACGGTTATATATGGCATATTCGAGCACCAGGTCGTAGACCTTATTGCGCCTGAAATACTCAACAATCTCTTTTACCATAATCTCGCAAATGCCCTCACGGCGATGCTCAGGATCAACCCAGACATCATCGATACGTCCGGTCCTGGGAGGATCCCGGTCTTCACTGGTAATGATTTTCCCCAGGGCCATGGCGAAAATTTTTTCAGGTTTCCCCTTTTCATGGGCAAGAAGAAGTTTAGCCGATGGCTTTCGAATCTTTGAGATGTAATAGGCTTCGAGGTTTTGAATAAAGCTGTCGCTGATGCCCCAGAGATGCTTATTGTTTGCATGCATATGCTGCTGAAGATTTTTTCTCATTTCAATAAGCAGCGGGATATCAGGAACTTCCGCCTGACGTATTTCTATTTCCATTGTTATGCCCCGTGTATATATGTACATAAACATTTTACACCGAATCAGGCGAGGGGTCAAATTAAATCATTACTTTTCGCAGCACCTGCATAGAGAGAAGCCCCTGACTTCCTTTACCAATTAATGATTGTGCTCGTCACAATAGAGGCTCTCATGACACGGAGAGGGGCTTTCGAAAGGTTATAACATACATCATGCCACGGGCATACTGCAGCAACTTAACATCCTCAGCCTCTCCGGGAACCAGATCGAGGGGCGCCCCGAGTTCTTCAAAGGAAGGAAGGCCCATCTGTTTAAACTGTTTTTTAGCATAAAACATATTTTCTGTTTCATCACTGATGGTGATAAGGCTTCCCGGCTTTGCAACACGAAACATCTCTTCAATGGCTTTCGATTTATTTGTAAAGCCATTGATCCCCCCTTTGTGGAACACGCAGTCAAAGGAGTTGTCAGGGTAAGGAAGATTGTCCCCATTCCCCTGGCACAGCTCGGCGTTAATTTTCCAGTTTTTGATACTTTTAAGGCCGCGGAGTAAAAATTTTCTCGAAATATCAATACCATAAAGATCGAGATGCCCTGTGAATGTTCCGATGAAGGGGAAGTTTCCACAGGATCCCGCGGAAACTTCCAGGACACGGTCACCCGGCTGTATCTCAAGGTAGGTGGCAAATTCACCCCTGAAGGCGATATTCCCGCCGAACAAAATCCTGGATCCGAATTTAACCAGGGGATCGTACATGAAGCTTATCCTGTCATAAAACTTCTGAAACTTCAAGTCAGAGCCCTTCACTTCCCCCTGCTGAATAAAGGAAGGTATTTCATCCTTTACAGGCATGCTGTTTCCACAGGCGGTGCAGGTGACGGTACCCTCTGTAACTGCCCCGGTTTCATCCATGACAGTTTCACTGAACTCAAGATCTCCCCTGCAGGCAGGGCATCGGTACATTTCAAGAGATGATGCTTTCATTACGCATCTCCTTTTATTGTGCGGCCCGCCCAGAGGGAAAGTTTTTCACGCATAATTTTAGCGTTGTGACGTATATCAACAGGGAACGAATCATGAAGAAGAAATATATTTATACCATCAACAATATCATTACCTTCGGCAATAGTTTTAAGCTCATGTATAAGTATATCTTTATCATAATTTTTACACTCTTCACACAGTTCAATACAGATAACAGGAATGACTTCCGAACCGGAATCTACCCCTACCAGGGCGCTTCGAAAAACAGCTGAATGGGTATTGAATAAAGATTCACAAGGCGTAGTAAAATAATCTTTCCCCGAGGCGGTTACCCTTTGCTTTTTTCTTCCGCAATACCATAATCTTCCTTTCTCATCAATCCATCCCAGGTCACCCGTTCGATGCCAGGTATCGTTGCCGTCTTGAATTTTTGATACAAGATTTTCGTCAGGTCGTTCAAAATATGACTGACTGACGATATCGCCCCGGACAATTACCTCTCCGGTAGTTCCCGGTTTCACAAACCAGTCTTCATTAAGTTCTTCGCAGGGATCATCACTGACAGTAATAATTTTTACATCAACGCCGCCGAAAGGTTCTCCGATACAGGTACCCTCACCAGCATCAGTGCGAAAACGTGTTTCCTTTAAAACTTCGCGGCTGTTTATGGCGGAAATTGGCGCAGCCTCCGTTGCTCCATAGGTTGAAAAGAAGCCTGCATCTTCGGGAATTATTTTTTCAACTTTTTCCATAACTTCAGGTTCTATCGGCGCTCCGCCGGAGATAACCCTTCTAAGACTGGAGAGAACAATATTTTTTCCATTGCAGTACGCAGTAAGATTTTTCAAAAGAGCGGGAGAGGCAAACATGGTCGTGACATTATTATCAAGAATAGCCTTAACAATTTTTTCAGGATCAGCCTTTGCAGGGAACGCGGGATGCATGTCAGGAAACACTGCGGTAATTCCAAGAGATACATCAAAGAGAGTATACATGGGAAAGGTGGCAAGGTCTACTTCATCAAAACCAGGATTAAAATTATCAACCAGCTGATCTATCATTCCATTCAGCATACCATGGGTATATTCAACGCCCTTGGCCGGCCCGGTACTTCCCGTAGTAAAAACGATTGCCGCCAGTTCATTTTTAGCTGCTTCGGCCATTTTGAATTCAGAGACAATCTCTTTTTTCATACTGAGGGTTGTACTGCCGCGCCAGAACCATCTATGGCCTATCGTGACCCATGACTTGAGAGACTTAAAGACCCGGGGAGTCAAAAGCCGTACAACGTGGGCCATGGGAATACCAATAAAAGCCTCTGGACCGGTTGACCTAATACAGTGGAGCATCCGCTTCATTCCCATACCGGGATCAACAAAAACAGGAACAGCTCCAATTTTGAAAAGAGCCATTGCCAGGGGAAAGAAATCATTTTTAGGCATGGCCATCAGCATTGTTTTAGTTCCTTTGCTGATTCCCGCTTCAGATAAACCGCAGGCATAACGATCAGACAACTGGTCCAGTTCTTTCATGGTCAGATATGTGTCTTCTTTGCTTTTTGCGGCTGAATATACTATTGCTTTTTTATCGGGAAACCGCACGGCACTCTCCCCGAGGTATCGGGCAAAATTAAGATTCTCTTTTGTGCCGGGAAATATTTTATTTCTATTTTGCGTCTTTAATAAACTCATTCACTCCTCCAATTTCACGAACCCACTCCTTGAGGCGTCTCAGTCCTTCATCGACAGAGACTCCGGGCGAATAGCCCAGGTCTCTTTTTGCCGCATCAATTGTATATGTTGTAGAATGGGTCATCATTTCAAGAGCATAGCGGGTAATCGGAGGAGGATAGTTTTCTGCCAGGTATGGTATCTTCCATAGTAACTCAAAAACAGATGCTGCCGTCTTTGCGGCACGCAGGCTTAATTTTTTGCTTAACCGGGGAATCTCAAACTGGTCTGCCACCCGGTCCAAAAACTTCCAGCTGTCTACAGTATCATCATCAATGATAAAGTAGGCCTTCCCGCCAGCTTTATCAGAGCGACCCGCAAGGATAGATGCATCGGCGATATTGGTAACGTAGCACATATCGAGCATTACTTCCTTGCCCTCAGTAAAGTCTTTAAGCTTTTTCTCTTTCAGCATTCGGACAATCCGTGGAAAAAAGCCCGTTACGTCGCGGGGTCCCCAGATTGCATGGGGCCTTAATGAGACAGTTGTCAGTCCATTTTTACCATTAGAATCAAGGATAAGCTTTTCGGCTTTAGCTTTTGCTTCAGCATAGTAATTACCGAATTTCTCAGGATAGGGATACGATTCATCTATCATTTTCTGGTCGGTAAAATCAAACACCACCCCGGGGCTGCTGATATACACCAGCCTTTTTACACCTGCCGCCAGACAGGCCTCGAGAACATTTTTTGAGCCTATATAATTTGCCTCATGGAACTGTTTCCGCGAACCCCAGTCAGTAGCCCGCGCAGCGCTGTGATAGACAATATCGATACCTTCGACTGCTTTTTTGAGAGCTTCTTTATCGAGGAGATCCCCGGTTACATATTCAAGATCAGAATATTTTTTCAGATACTCACAGTTTGAGTTTTTTCTAACAAGTACTCTCACACTGTCCTTTTCAGCAAAGCTGTGATCAACGATATAACTTCCGAGAAAACCGGTTGCTCCGGTAACTAAAACTTTCATTTTTCTACTACACCCATGCTCAAAGGTTTCCACCATGACGCCCCGAATATTACAGTTTTAGCAACAATACGTGTCATGGAAAGATTTTTACCCTTTGCAACTTTCAAAGACCGGGGAAGCTGAGGTAAATGCATAATTATTGTCAAAGCAACTCCACACAATATTGCCATCACCAGAGACCCGGGAATCAGAAAATAGTAAATTAATGCCGTTCCTGCGATTTGACTGATGAAGGCTGCACTCATAAGTATATATGCTGTTTTTTTATTCATTATGTTATGTTCTCCTTAATTGTTATACAATACAGTTCCAGATGTAAGCCCTGCTCCTGAGGCGCTGAAAAGAAGTCTATCATTTTCCTGAATCATTCCTTCTTTAAATGCGTCATGGTACGCTACGTTTAATGCTGACGAATGAACATCTCCGTATTTTTTATACATATTCTCACCAACGGTTTCGATGCTGTCTATCGCCCCTGCTACAGTACTTCTGAAATTTTCTGCCGGCTGTGTAGTTAAAAGTTTGAGCCCCTTCAAATCAGCTGCAGCCATATCAGTCGACTTCAAATACTCTTCGATAGACTGAACAGCAAATGAACTCAGCCTCTCCACATAATTGTCATCCTTCCGAATTGAGATACTTTCTCTTCCCTTTGAACCCTGGTTCATTGTATCCATATAGGCATCTACCCCATTAAAATCAGTGACACCTGTTTTAAATTCAAATTTTTCGAATCCCTTACTGCTGTTTTCGTCCCATTCAAGAACCATAGCTGCCCCGAGATGACTGTAAGGGAAACCCGGAACCTTTTCTCTTGAAGGATGACTGTCACTTGAAATAAGCAACGCTTTTCGCATACTGGTGCTCCGAAATATTGAATCAGCTGCCTGGGCTGCATAGAGGAATCCACATGCCCCGTTCATAAGGTCAAAGGATAAAACATGTTTATCATTTGAATAACCGGTACTGATACCAAGTTTTCTCTGGATCAATATGGCAACAGAAGGTTCAAAAAGATTATAATCTCTAAACACTCCAGTATTAATTACAACATCGATTTCAGTTCTGTCGATATTGCCATTCGTGATACAATTTTCTGCGGCCTTGAAAGCGTGATCCATTGAACTGTTTATTTCTTTATCAACACTAACGCCTGTAGCTGTTATTATAGTTCCCATAATTTCTCCGTTTTAAACCCGAAATGATGTCAATCCAATGACTACTCCTGATGCAGCAACCATCATCAATACCCTGGATCCTTTTTCTAATATATTCTGCTCAATACTGTTATTGAGAACGACAAAATGTGTAGTTGTAGATGTATTGCCGAACTCTTCAACACTGCTGAGCACACGGGGCATTTTTTCTACCTTGAAATAATCCTGAATTGCCCCCACATGTTTTTTAATTACACTGACTGCAGTTTGATGAGGGATAATGTAGTCGTAGTCTTCTAAACTTAATCCATGTTTTTTCAACGTATCATCAATAAATCGGGGAAGATACTGGACCAGTTCCATACTCGAAAGCTTGCTGCTGTTGGAATACATTGCGACGCCGGAATTTTTATCACTCGGCAGGCCTACACAATCAAGAGCATAATCAGAAAGTGTAGTAAACTCAATAAAATCAATCCCCTTTGATTCATCCTGAGACTTCTCAAGAATTACCGCAACCCCAGAATCACCAACTGTAAGGGAAGCAAATTGATCAGAAAAGGGATCTTTTATTTCTTTTATTGCTGTTTCAGTCAGAGACGAACAACACTCTCCGCTAAAAACAAGACCGTTTTTCACAATACCTGACTGAATCAGTTTCTGAAGCAGATACAAGCCATTGGTCATGCCGGCACAGGCATTTGAAATATCATAGTTAATCGCCCGGTGAGCACCAATTTTATTTTTTACCAGCAAACTCAAGGTAGGCTCAAAAACCGCTCTCCCGCTGTCCACAAACCGTGAAATAGAAGTACAAATTACAGCTTCCAGATCTTCAGCCTTCAATTTTGATTTTTTCAGGCAGTCTTCAATAGCATCAACACCCAGAGTACAGGAATTTTCCTCTTTAGACTTAAACCGTCTGGTTTTAATACCGGTAATTTTTTCGATGTCGAAGGCGGGTGGAGGATCCATTTGCTGCATCAGGTTTTGAGTCGATACCTTCTGCTCAGGCAGATAAAGCCCGATACTTTCAAAACAAACATTATTCATACTACATACCCCTTTTGATTCAGATTACTTAATATTTATATAATTTTTTGCCAGGACCGGTAGCAACCGGAAAGCATACGGCATTTTTTCTTCTTTATCATTCAAACATAAACTTTCTTAAAATGGAAAAACTGAACAAAAATTAATTCCACTTCGAAAATTCAACTGACACATATACTTGATGGAAGATTGAAAACTGCCGGAAAACAAGGCTATAAGATTATCAGGAAAGACTTTCCTGTTTCATGTGATTTGATGACCGTAATTCTTTTTTATAAATGATATGAACATCTTGAGACTTATCCATGTCAAAGGAAAAATCTTTAGATGATTTGATAATTCTTGCGAACAGATTTTGCACAGCCTTGTTAGGCGGAAACGGTATAAAAATTATACAAAAACAAAAATACATACACGATAAAACCAACCGGTCGGATATTTCACTATAGTGAATTAAAACACATCACAGCATTACATCTGTTTGTCGAAAAAGAAAAAGATACGACTGGACGGTTCAAGAGATGTAAATGTATTGTTAATTACTCCGGTAGAAAAAAAATACGAATAGTACAAAGAAGTTTTAAAATCTTTAGAGCAGGAATTCAGAAGACTGAAATGCTTAAAGGCCTTTTTGTTAAACCTTTAAGCATTTCCATGGAAAACGATTCACCGAACAAAAGGATTGAATAAATATTTACTGGATTATCTCTTTACTGTATCCAGTATGGCCTCTACCCTGGTTTTGATCTGACCTACATCTCCTTCCGAATAATCTGATACGATTTTCAAGAAAGGAAGACCATGTTTTTTCTTTACATGCTGCCCTACCTTATGAGACTCAATGTTATAAGAATGGCAGGCATGCAGAACAAAGTCAATCACCACATCAGGTTTAAAGCGTTCAATAATTTCGTCTGTAACTTCAAGGCGTTTATCGTTCGGCGTCATACAAGAACAGGGTATGCCAAGATATTTTTCCGATAGTGACCTCACTGGATCTTTAGTACTTTCCTCTGCCCTCGCGGCAAAGGCCTTCATCCCGGTACAGGAATCGAGAGCTACAACTACCCCTCCAGATTCTTCAATTATATTAAATATTTTCGTGGCGTCACCCCCAACAGGGGATCCGGTGACCATAACCCTGGGAGCTCCGGGGTCGGCACTGCTGTATCCGCCCTCGCGTCTCTTTTCCAGCTTTTCAATTATTTCAAGTAACCGGGGCTCCAGTTCTTCAAATGTCGCGGGCATAGCAAGAAAAATGATATCATATAGTTCCTTCCAACTGATAACGGGCGGCTCCAGGGCAGCATATGAAAATATTTCATCCATGGCATCACATTTTTTATTCATATCCTGTATTGAAGCTTCGATGGCCTTATCATCAATACTGCGATCAAAAGAATTCTCAAGAAATTTCTGCAATTTTCTAATCATAACAGTCCAATTATCTATCGCTTCCTTATGATCAGGCAGCTGAGGGAGATCCATTACCCAGAGCGGCCGTTCGTTGCCAATCAATTCAAACATCTTTTTTTTACCATCACAGGTAGTCTCCCCGATGACGACTTCTGAAATACCGAAGAATGGACAGGTGTCTGATTTGATAAAACCATAACTCGATTTTATAAGAGGACAGAGATTTGCCGGAAGAACTTCCTCAGCCTTTTCTATTGTAGAATTGGCAAAGGCGCACAGTAATGCCGGTTTGACATTCATAGCGTGCAGCAGTTCTATTGGGGCATAGCTGCAGTAAAGACCCGCAACAGGCACTCCCTGCTCACGTTGAGACTGGAGAAAACTGAAAACTCGCTTAGTTGGTGGTTCTCCGATGAATTCATCGTCAAAAAGAGGAGCTGCTTCTTTCATTGTTTCTTCCTTCATTAATTTAAAATTTTCTTCAAATTAACACCAGAAGCTTATGTGTCAATCATTATTATTTCAGATACTCCGTATTCATATTTTCAATCACAATATATACACATACAGCATATATGCTCATAAAGAATTTCAAAATGGTTCTGATTACCGATAAAACTCAATTAAAACAACGCTGTCAGATCTCCTAACACCCAGTCCCATACCGCGCCCCAGGCACCGGTAAAAAAATGATCGCCTGCCTCTTGGAGAATCTGCAGCCTGACATTCCCTCGATCAGTAAGGGCTTTTACCGTCTCAAAGGGATACCAGTTGTCCTGCCGGGGAAGCAGGACGGTACTTTTTTCACCATGAAGAATCAGGTCATCAAAGGCATTGTATCCATCTATAAATAGTATTTCCAGAAAACTTCCCACATGAAAGTCTCCTGAAATATCATTCAGTCGTTTTCGATAGTCTTTTTTTCTCCATGTCTCAGGTTCCATCCACTCCTCATTTTCAAGGACAGAAAGAGTGAAATCCCTGTCACGGGTAATCGCCCCGATAAGCATATTGAATTCTGCGATTGTTTTGATACGGTACATGTACCGGAGGGATTCAATGCTGTCGAGCACCGGTGACACCAGAAGAAAGCGGTCTCCCCGCTCATAGCCCGTGGCGAACTGAAGGGCCGCGTTGGCCCCGGCGCTGTGGCCGATGATATAGAGAGGGCTCAAATCGGTTTTATACCGGGAAAGAAATTCATGAAGATCGCGGGCCGCCAGCTCGGGAACAAACTGTCCCCCTGATGCCCCATGCCCCCGGGGATTAAAAAGAATCACACTGCACCCCCCGCTGGTAAATCGCTCAACGGGACAGCGGTACATCAAAACGCTGCCTCCCATGCAGGGCCACACCACAATCGTTGCCCGGGGATTCGCAACAAATGAAGCAAACACTTCAACTGACATTCCATCAGAAGTTTTAAAAGATGAGATATTTTTTTCCATGGGTCTCTATGATCATGCCCTTCAGTCTTTGCAATATTTTTTCAGGTACACCAGCAGCTTAAAAAAAGAGATGGGTAAGGAAGTTAAGGCTGTCCCGGGACACAAACATCCCCCGGGAAAACCAGGGGTACTATGCGGTCAAAAGCCTGATAGTAATAATAAGCTGAAAAACAGAAACAATGCCTGTTGCACCAAGTAAAAATATAGAGAAAGGAAGTGTAAACTCTTTTCTTCCCCGTAATAGAAAGAAGCTGTGAATAGAGAGGGCAAAAATACCGATTCCTGCGAGAACCAGTGAATAGATCAGCCCCGCAGAAGTGCCCCGGGAAATTTCAACCAGCCCGTAGAGTATCGCCCCGAAAGCCGGTAGATGAATAAAGAGAAAAAACTGGATGCCCCCTTTAATACCGAAGAGGTCCCATTCTTTCCAGTAGGCTGAATCGACTTCATGATCAATTAAAAGCACCGCGTTTACCAGGTATATCCAGAATAAAAGTTCCATAGCCTTAACTTCCTCCCCTACTTATTGCTGACGATCATTTCTTCCATGAACTTCAAGTATTTTTTAAAAAGGTTTTTGCCGCTGGCAGTGAGAAAGAAAAAACTCTGCACCTTGCTGCCGATGATCTCTTTTTTCTGATCAACGTATCCCGCCTCCTGAAGCTTCTGAAGGTGAGTGTATATGGCGCCGTCACTTCCCCCTATAATTTTCTTAAGGCGGTTAAAGGAAACCCGATCTTCTTTATAGAGAACCGTCATCATGGAGAGGCGGGTCTTCTCGAAGAAAATGTTGTCGAACTGGGTAAAGAGTTCTTCTTTTATCATTGGTCCTCTTTTTCCGCCCGCCGGGTCAGTTCACCGGTGACGATAAAAGTTAAACCCAGCACAATGCCGGCAGCCAGGTATGCAATATCCTTCGGCAAAGGAAGAACATAAAGGACCACTGCAGACATAACGAGAAGATAACCAATGCCGAAATAAAAATTATAGGAGAACTGCCCGAAAAAAAGCATAAAGATTCCATACATGGCAACCACAACATGGGGCACATAGCTGTAGCCGGTTCCCTCGACAACAATAACAAGAAAAAGTCCCATGGCGGTCATGACGCCCCCCATTGCAACAAACATCTTCATGGTTGTCTGGTTAAGGAGCGACATAGACTCTTTCGTCATCCGCTTAAGCCACGCAAGGGTTTCTAAAGAAGCAGCAATAATAAATACCGGTACCCAGACGTAGAGAAAAAGCTTCGGTTCAGGAAGATCCATAGTTATTCGAAGCCAGAAGTGAATCAGGGTTCCGATCAGTATCAGGGCCCCCCAGGTAAAGAAGGCCCAGTACTCGAGAAAGGGTCGCTTGTCAACATCCATCAGCAAAGACTTTATGGTCGCCAGGTCATCGGCGTACTTATCAATATTCTGGTTTCTCTTTTCGTCGCTCATAATATCCGGTTTACCCCTAACTTTTAGTTACAAAGTTGCTTTGTATTACAAAGTAACTAAAAGTATTAAGATCGTCAAGTAAAATAAAAGGGACACGTTGAAAGGTACAAGGAACAAGTTTTCTTCAGGCAGCTGAGTACCCTCACCCCGCCTCCGGCGCGCCCTCTCCCGTTAAAAATATAAAAAAGGAGAGGGCTCATTGTCATAATTCTTCAGCCACGAGCCTAGTTAGCTGACTTGTGGGCAGAAGCAAACCCGGATGTCCCGGGCATCACAAAAAAAATTAAAGTTTTTTTTGCTTGAGATTACCAGCACCTGCCGGTATATAAGCTCCATGACCAGGAAAAAAGAAACTACTGGAACTTCACCTGAATTTCAGATCAAACTCCGCAAAATGCAGATAGCAAAATACCGCTATGCTCTTCACCACACCAGGGATAAAACCAAAAAGAAAAGAATCGAAAAAAAGATCCTTGACCTCATGAAAGAGCTCCGGAAGCTACAGAAAGGGAGCAGCACATGATAAACCCCTTAGGCGCTATTATATACAGGCTTATCGGCTGTTGCTTCTACTGGTTTGCCAATGGTGGCAACAAAACCTTTAAAGAGATACACACCAGCGAAAATGATTTCAGAAATGTATTAACCGGTTTTACAATAATTGTTATTTTGATATTTGCTTTGATTGGCGTGCTACTACACCTGGACAGCCAGGCAACAGGATAATAAATGATAGCCTTCAGAAACATAAAACAATCAGACTACTCAGTAATCGCCGGCTTTTTCGAATCGAAAAAAGAACTCCAGTCGGCCTTTTACCAGGCCGACTTCCCTGCTGACCCGAAACAGCTCGGGTCAATCATTGAGTCCCGGTCAAATGCGGTGATCATTACCTACAATGATATACCCGTCGGATTTTCAGATCTCTACAACATCAAAGAAAAGGAAGAATGCTGTATTGGAAATTTTATAATAGATAAGAACAACCGGCAAAGAGGATTTGCCTCGACCTTACTGCAGGAGAATATTGCCCAGGCCATAAAACTTTATAACGTCAAAAAGATAAAAATATTCTGCCGGTGTGAGAATACTGAGGCCCTGATCTTGTATTCAAAGTTTGGCTTTCAACCATGTGAAATGTTTATCCGGGAATTTGATTCGGTTAAGGTTCCGGTACTACTGCTGGAAAAAAGAATCAATGTATAAAAAAGGGTCACTCCCTTTTTTATACCTTCCCCTTTTCCATCATCATATTTAATCCTTATACTTTTCTCCCTCCGGGGGCCCTTTTTGTCTCGCCACAAAAAGGGAAAAAGGGCGCTCTTCAATCGCCAGAGTGGCTCAACGGGCGGGAGTGCGCATCCTGCGCGCCGCCCTGTAGCTTATTCCATACAGACTGGCATCCGTGCCAGCTTTATAGTAACAGTGAACTTTTTTATAACTTTTTAAGTAAATAAGCTATCGCAACCGGTACTTCAAAAAATCCTCAGGATCATCTCCGGGCCACAGCGGCCTGATCCTGAAGGCATACCGGTATTCAATATTCTTTTTCATCTTAAACTCATCATGCACCTGGTCAATAGCCGGAAGATCTCCCCCAACACCCCGCTGGTTCAGACCAATATTCAGAGTAAGAAAATCCCGCATCGGAAGATCGTAAGGGTGCTCTGCCGCTTCAAGGTCTTCCTGAGTGTATGGCCAGACGCTGAAGTTGAGGCTCGTCTTCCCCTCATCGGAAACAAGAAGCCCCGCCCCGTCACGGTTCATGAAAGTGATCCAGTTCGTATCGGTCCGGTTGCCGTTTTCCTGGGGCCGCACATAGTGATGCACCATATCCTCGACTTTCAGAGAATGGATGCCGACAGGTGCACCGAGTTTTCGATCAAGCATGGTTTCATGGGGCCCCCGGCCAAACCATGTTACTGTATCGAGAAGCCGTGAGACACGAAAGGTCGTACCGAAACGTATCATGTCGATCCCCGGCATAAAGCTGCACTCTACCCGGATGTCTCCGCTGCCGAATATGGTATACCGTGTCTTGAGTCTGCTCTTCCCTTTAGCAATTGCATCCTGCACCTCTACCGAGATGACCCGGTCTCCTTCCTTTACCACTAAAAATGATTTCAGTTTTCGACCTGCAGCGGCTTTTTTCCAGGGTCCCGGGCGATAGAGGGGCTTCCAGTAATTTCCGTAGGCGATATCATTATCTGTGGGTGCCCGCCAGAAATTAGGCTCAAGGCATCCCCGCAGCTTCTCATGGCCCCGCAGTACTACTGAGACCAGGGTGCCGTTATGTTTATCAAAGGTACATGAAAATGTATCCGTATAAATTTTAACCGTATCGTCCCGTTCATCAAGCTGAAGAACCCGCCGCAGCTCTGAGGGGGGTCTCGACTTTCCCCGGGTTTTAATGGGAAGTTCAAACTGATCCCATGCAACCCGGTAGCCGGCTTTATCCCAGAGAGTATCATTTTTCAGACAGAAGCTGAACATGACATGATACTTCCCCTCGGGCAGCGGATCGATTAACCCGGTCGGCACTTCAAAATCAAGAAATTCACCAGGATTTATTTTCAGCGAAGGAAGTTTACCCTCAAGAAGCACCCTGCCGTTTTCAGCAATCTCCCAGGTTCCCGTCACAAAGGAAAGATCGATGAAATCATACTTGTTGATGATGCGAAAACTTCCGTCACCATTATCTTTTACAGAAATCTGCTGGTAGACCTTTTTCACTTCAAAAAGCGCCGGCTTGTCAGAACGGTCGGGCATGACAATACCATTGGCACAGAAGGCACCGTCATTCGGCTCATCGCCAAAGTCGCCCCCGTAGCCCCAGAACTCTTTCCCCTCAGCGGTCATGGCCGCAAGACACTGGTCAGCAAAATCCCAGATAAACCCCCCGACACAGTTGGGGTACTTTTCAAAAACATCCATATACTTTTGAAAATTTCCCAGGCTGTTGCCCATCGAGTGAGCATACTCGCAGAGAATCCGTGGATGATTTTTATATTGCTCGGGCTTAACCATGGTACCGGGATCAAGAAGAGTCCGCTCTCCCACTCCGACACGGGTTTTCTTAAAGCGCCCCGCCTCTTCAGTCTGCTGAGGCGTTGAGTACATGGTACTGAAGAGATCAGAAATATCCAGGTGGTGGTCACCCTCATAGTGAACAGGCCTGGTCGTATCAATAAGAAGGGCTGCTTTTTTCATCTGACGGAAATTTTCCCCATAACCCGCCTCGTTGCCAAGGGACCACATAACAACTGAAGGATGATTCTTGTCCCGATGGACCATGCGGACCATCCGATCAACACAGGCCCCCCGCCATTCAGGCCTGCTCCGGGGGAGACGCATCCGCATGCCATGAGTCTCAAGGTCACATTCATCCATAACATAAAGCCCGTAGCGGTCACAAAGATCATAGAACCGTTCATCATTGGGGTAGTGACTGGTACGTACCGCATTTATATTATTACGCTTCATCAACAGTACATCATTAAGCATCACATCGTAAGGTACCGCCCAGCCGTAACGGGGATCAAAATCGTGGCGGTTAACGCCCCTGAAAATAACCGGCACTCCGTTTACGAGAACCTGACTGTCCCGTATTTCAATACGCCGAAAACCGACATCCGCGGTCAGCACTTCGATAATCTCCCGGCCCGGTCCTGTCAGAGTTAAAACCATCCGGTAGAGTGACGGGCTTTCTGCCGACCAGGTCTCTACTGACTCGGCTTCTCCCGTTAACCGGCACTGAATTTCAGAAGAAGGAGCAATCTGCAGTTTCCGCTTTATCGGCTCGAGGGTACGGAGGCGCTTCATTCTTATATCAAAGAGCTCACACTTAACTTCAACTTCCTCTACCATTGCTTCTTTGAATGCCTTTATATCAACATCAAGATTGATGAC